>Ga0209194_1000262_pt1 | contig 46347 bp, 61 predicted proteins | sample COGITO_mtgs_1004_FD_184787 | JGI IMG/M metagenome (GOLD analysis project Ga0209194, IMG submission 184787) | Pelagic marine microbial communities from North Sea - COGITO_mtgs_100413 (SPAdes) (version 2) | ecosystem: Environmental > Aquatic > Marine > Epipelagic ... | reverse complement strand
AAGTGGAACTGCTTTAACTCTTGCTAATGCTTCAACAGTAGTTGCTATTGCTAATAAAATGACACTTCCAGCAAGTCATAGTGCAGATAAAATTACAATGTATAGTGGTGGTAATGAAAAGATTGGTACAGAAGCTAATACATTATTATTTACTGCTGATAATTATAAATTTAAAGATACTGCTGGACACGATAATTTATTTATGAATAATTCAGGTAATGTCGGTATAGGAGATAATAATCCACCAAATAAGCTAAGTGTTAAAGGTTCATCAACTGATTTACTATATCTTGAAGGAGATGGAATAACAAGTAATAGTATTATACAATCAGCAACTGGTGGTTCAACAAGAATTAGAAGTGCTGGTGGTAAAATAGAGTTTTATACTGATGGTAGTGCTAATAGTTCAAGTGCAAGTGGTGCTGATTTTGCTATGGTAGTAAATGCAAGTCAAAATGTCGGTATAGGAACTGGCTCACCAAGTCATAAAGTACACATTGATAGTAATGGTAGCACCAACTCAGTTTTAAGAATTGATGCAGACGATGCAAGAGGTGCAAACAGATATGCTTTAGATGTACAAGATGATGATGGTAATCGCAGAGGTGTTGCAAGGTTTAGACACACTACTGGAAGTGGTAATCCACCTATTCTTATAGCAGAAGGATATGACCATGCTTATATATTCCAAAGTAAAAATACTTCTGCAAGTGATGCTGAACAATTTAGAATTGAACATTTTGATGGTAATGTAAGAATAAACTCATTAAGAGGGTCATTAGCTATCAATGAAGAAAGTGGTCAAAATGTCGGTATAGGAACTTCATCACCTGATACAACTTTAGATGTTACTGCAGGAGGTGCTAATGGAGTTGTAATAAATCAAGACTCTAATGATGCAACTAATTCATCAAGAATGTTCTTTAAGAATAGTAGTGGTACTTATTCTATGTATAAGGTTGGAGATTATTTAAGAGTGAATAGTGGTGCTACTGCAGGAAGTTCAAGTGGTGGTACAAATTTAATTTCTATTGGTTCTAATGTCGGTATAGGTGCAACAAATCCAGCTACGAAGCTATGTGTTAGAAGTACAGCTACTTTTAATACATCTATTGAATATGATGCTTCTACAAGACTAAGAATTGGTGTAGCAGGAAGTGGTGTAGCAACTTTTACAACAGATAATAATGCTGCTTGTGCTTTTACAAAAGATGTAGTCGCTTTTGCAACTTCAGATAAAAGATTAAAAGATAATATTAAACCATTAGATAATGCGATTGATAAAGTGTTAAAAATTAGTGGTGTAGAATTTGATTGGAATGACACAAGAGATGAAGATGGAAAACCTTTGCATTCATACGAAGGACATGATGTAGGTGTTATAGCACAAGAAATAGAAGAAGTCCTACCTGAAGTAGTTACTACAAGGGATAATGGATATAAAGCAGTTAAATATGAAAAGATTGTACCTCTACTTATAGAGGCAATAAAAGAACAACAAGTTCAAATAGATGAACTTAAAACTAAAATAGGAGAGCAAAATGGCTAAGAAAATAGCAGAAAAAGCAGTAGAAGCTGGAGTATCAGTTAAACAAGTTGAAATCAAACATCTTAGAACTATGAAAGATGAAGCAGGTAAAGATGTATCAGTAGTAGATTGGGTTGATGTAAGACCAGTAGATGATATGATTACACAAGCAGAAGCAGACTTAGTAAATGCTGAAGCAAGAGTAACTGAATTAAAAGCAGATATTGTTGAATACAAAAAGATAAAGGGATAATATGGCATTACCTAAAGTACCAACTACTAATGTAGGAATATATAATCATATAAGAGTATCAACTGATTGTAATGAAAATACTAATCTAAGTTTAGCTAGTTTATGTAATGGTGGAAGTTTTGCTTTTGATAATTCATTTGGTGCTGCAGGTGGTCCTGCACAATCATTTGATGTAATTGGTGGAACTAATAATCCAATCACTACTACAGCAGACTCTGTAAATCTACATGATGATGTTATAGGAAATGCACCATTTAATCTTGCTAATTGTATTGGTGGACAATACACATAAATAATATGATTTATAGAGATAAAATACTTGACATAAAGACTAATAATTTATTATTTTCTTATGGTGAGGTACATACAAATCATATTTGTAATGTTTTTACTTACAATAAAAGGAGAACCAATGAGCGTAGATAACACTCAGATTAAAAATCTTATTAAAGATGTGTGCGTTCAGTTAGGAGAAAAGTATGCGAAAGCTGAGGCTTTGGATATTGTCTATGCAACTGGACTTGTGGAGAGCAAGTACGAATACATTGAACAAATTGGAGCTGGTCCTGCTAGAAGTTTCTGGCAAGTGGAACCTGAAACAGCTGTCGACAATTGCAAAAACTTTATATCAGTTAGGCCTGAACTTATGCAAAGGGCTGCAGACATTCTTGGTATTGACCCTTATCACTTTATTGACCCTCAGCCTGATAATTGGGATTGGATTCTTCGTACTAATATTGCTGCTGGTGTTTTGCACTGTAGGATTAAGTACTGGCGTGTACCAGAAGCTATCGAGCCTAGTCCCGAAGGATTAGCAAAGTATTGGAAACAACACTACAACACTGTTGAGGGTGCTGGTAGTGTAGAACATTTTTTATTATTAACAAAAGGAAAGATATAATGACATTCGCACAATTAATAGCAAGGTTTGAAGCTAGTCAAAATTTAAACCAACAGCTATCTAAATCAGACTTAGGTATTGCGGGAGAAGAGGAAATACAAGATATACAAGAAGCCAGAAGTGAGTATGAAACTCAAGTAGAGGCAGCTGAAAAACAAATGAGAAGAAATCAAAAGAAAAGAGATAGAAGAAGAATTCTTGCAAAAGTAGCAACTGTTGGTTCTTCTTTTATACCTGGAGTAGGCAAGTTAGCTTCTGCAGCAATTGGAGCTGGTTTAGATTATGCTGCTACTTCATCTGTTAAACCTTATGACGAATACTTGGAAAACACTTTAGGCGAAGGAATGTTTTATAATCAAATGAGAGTAGACCAACAGAAAGACTATGATGCTACAAATAGTTTTATTCAGGAAGCTGCAGATAGTAGAAATTTAGCAAATTTAATTGGTGCTGTTAGTTCTGGAATAACTCAATACGGTCAATTCGATACAATAAAAAAATTCGGATTAGAAGCTAGAGACTCTTTTATCGATTTTAAAAGCAGTAGAATGCTTAAAAAAAATAAATTGTATGATGAGGGTGGATTTGATAGCGTTACAGACCCCGATGCATTTATTAATAAATATCTGCAAGATATAAACGTAGAAAAACTTGTTTAAATAAAGGAATATTATGGCAAACGGATACAAAACACAATTTACTAGCCTTGAAGAGCTTTTAGAAAGTCAAGGATACGATTCATCAATGCTTCAAGACCCTGGTGCATTATATGGATTCGGAAAAGGAACTGATTACGGAAAGTTCTTTAGACCTTTTGATACAAAAGGATATAACCAAGCTCAATCAAGTTTAAAAAACTTAGAAGAAGCATTATTAACTAATGTAGGACAAAGATTTTCTGAAGCTAATACTTCACTTCAATCTCAAATAGGAGATGCTATAGGTAAGGTAGTAGGACAAGCAGGTCAATCTGGTTTTGGTGGCAGTGGAGCACAAAAAAGACAAAAAGAAAACATATATGAAACTGGAATGGAACAATTTCAAGAGTCAGCTAGACAAACAAGAGCAGCTTACACTGGTGTCCAACAAGAAATAGGTGCAAAAGCTGGTCAATTAGAAGGTTCTTTATTTGATTATCTAGGAGGAGTTTCTCAAACTGGATTACAAATTACATCTATGGACCCAACTGGTGGTAATCAAGGAAGGTTGGTAACAGCTGAAGATATTGAAAGTTTTAATGCTAAGCTTGGAATGGGAGATAGAATGAGTTTTAATGCTTCTGCTCAAAATTTAATAGGAAAAGATTATCAATTATTAATAGACTTATTTGGAGGTTACGGACAAAATGGCTAGAAGAACTTTATACCCAACACTACCTGGAGAGTCTGCAGTAGACAGGCTTTTAAACCAGACTTTACCTCAACTTGTTAAAGATAGACAAGCTAGTGCCGAAAGAGCTCAACAGAGACAAGACACATTAGATGCTAGAAAACAATCTCAAGAAAATTTTGAAACGAATTTTACCTATGTAACCGAACAAGACAGACTAAAAGAAGATAATAGAAAAGATGAAAAAATAAGCAGTCATTTTTCAAAAGCTACTTCTTATTCTCTTACAGGTAACGACGAAGAAGCAGAAACAGAATATCAACAAGGATTATTTTGGGCAAAAAAATATGGTCGTAACGCATCAGATTTCGGTAGTGAAACGTCTAGAATTAAAATAGATAAAGTTAGAGGTATTAATGATACTTATGAAAATAATTTTACTGTTTTTAATAGTTTAAACCCTACTAAAGACCAAGTAACTGCAGCGAATAGAAACATTCTTAATATATATAACGACTTAACTGATAGTCAAAAAGCTGAGTACCGTTTTAAAATTAAATCTAATGAAAACGATGAAGCATTTGTAGGTATTCAAATGCAAGAAAGAGAACTTGAATTTTTTGCTTTTAATTCTAAGTTATATGACCAGACATTAGGTAAGAAAGCTGGATTTGACAGCTTGCCAGAATCTCAAAAAGTTGAAATAGAGGAAGATATTCCAGATAACGTAAACGGTGTAGACTATAGATTTGACAAACCCGGAGACGCTAAGTACACAGCTCAAAGAAATGCGATATTACAACAATTATATGAAGCGTCTGGATTATACCAGCCAGAAAAAGAATTAGCAAACAAATATGTTACGGACACCGTTAATCAATATGGAAGCTGGGAATCTCTTTCACAAGAAATTAATGGAATGAGTGAGTTTAACAGAGACTTACATATTGAAAGACTAGGTATTGGTTTAATAAAAAGCGGAAAAGCTAAAGACGATAGGGAAGTAGAATCTTATCTATTGGAAAAAGGAGTTAGTCAAGAAACTTTAGATGCTAGCGAAATGTTTCAAGAAGGTGGTGACGATGGTAGCGATGAAGCTGTTGTAGAGTCAGTAAATTTAGATAATTTTACGGAACTTTCTCCTACAGAAAAAATTAAAGTACTTGATGATAAAGAAGTTCCACTTGTTTCAACTAAAATGGAATTTGTTTTAAATGCAAAAAAAGAATACGACAAACTTATTTTAAAAAGAAGTCAAGGAACTACTTTAAATGACGAAGAAAGGGATTCTTTAAAAAAGAATAGAACTATTATAGACAGCGTTCCATCTCAAGTTTTTAATACTAAAACAGGACAATATCCTATTAAATCTAAAGTTAGAACAAAACAATTAAGAAGTCATTTAAAAAAAGTTAAAGACATGACAAGTAGAATTAGGCAACTAGAGACAGCTATTGAAGAAAATAAAACATTTTCAAGAGGTGCTAACTCTTTCCTTGTAGTTCCAGGGCAGTCTAAAGGAATAGCTACAACTCAAAAAACTTTAAAAGGCTATCAAAAAGAACTTAGTTTTTTAAAAAAAGAATTGGAAAAAAGCCCTAAAAGAACCGCTATTTTAGAAAAAAGATTAGAACAGGTTATTAAAGGTAGAGACAAGTTAAAAGATTACGACCTGATAGACGTTAAAAATGAAAATGGTAAAATAATAAATCAATTTTTAAGAAAAAAATAAATACTTATGCCATCAAAATTTCAAAAAAGATTTGAAGAATATTCTGGTATATCATCAATTGATTTACCAGACTTACCTGATTTAGAGAATCAGGAAGAGGAAGAAGATTTTACTCCTATAAGAGATAGTAAATTCAATAGAAGGTTATACGGATACACTTCTTTAGGTTCCACCCCAACCAAAACAGCAGAAAGAGAAGAAGACAGGTCTGCATTCTGGGACACAGTTCCTGCAATTTACAAGGAAGCTTACAATAATTCTCTGGGTGGAATCATGCACGAAATGACCACTGGTAAAAAATATTATAATTTAGTTGACCAACCCAAGGGAATTGTTCATGACATTGCAGCTGGATTCCTATCTTTCTTTGCTTCAAAAGAAGACTTAGGATTAATGGCGACTACAATGGGAGTAGGAAGTTTAGCGTCTAGAGCTGCGATAAAAGGTATAGCAGGAAAAGCTGCAGCTAGCGTAGCTGTAGGTCCTAACAGAACTACTGCTCAAAGAGCTGCTGCTATGTTAACAAAAAGAGGCGGATTAAGTCAGAAAGCTGCACAATCTGTAGTTGATGATGTTATACAAATAGGTGGACAACAAGCATTTATGTTAGGTGCTCACGACGGATTCTATGAAGCTGCAAGAGACGCGAGAGATGAAATACTTGCTTCAGACGTAGATTTAGAAAAGTATAAAGATATGAATTACGGACAAGCACTAGGTGCTGTTATGAAAAATGCGGACGCTAAAGACTTTTTTAGAGGTGGTGCATTAGGTTTAGCTGGTGGAGTAGGTAGGATGTCTAAACTTATATCTCCCCTAGGAAAAGGAAGTAGTGCTGCTGGTTTTGTTGGAGAAGGATTAACTTTCGGTGCATTAAGTCCTATTGCTTACGAAGGAAGACTACCGCAGTTTCAAGACTTGGCTATGGCAGGTGGATTAACAGCTGCATTAACTTTACCAGGAGGTATACGTGCCTATGGTAAGAAAATCAAAAAACAAAAACTTAGAGATGAGATTACCGCTAAAGAGACTGCAGCGGCAACTAGGGAGGCTGCGTATGCAAACTTAGCATTAACTCAAAGAGGTAAGTTGTACGAACAAGTTGAACAACCTTTTGTTAACATTAAAGACATAGAAGATAAACGTACATTAAGACCTAGCGAACAATTTAAAAGGGGTAGAGGAACTTTCCAAAGAACTAATATATATGGACAGTCAGTTACTAAAGTTAGAAAGTACAAAGGAACAGAAGATATTGTTCCCGAAGGTAAGAATATTAAAGGTGAAGTAGATACCCAGATAGTATTTGGTGGTAAACAAGCAATACCTTTCCCTTCTGCTAAGATAGTTAATGGAAGCTTTAGACAGACAACTAAAAAAGGTAAAGGTTTTGAAATGCAAATAGATGTTGAGGGTCAGGGAAGATTCCGACTTGATGCTAAAAACACAGAACTATTCTTTCAATTCCACACTGCTGACGTAGAACTTTTAAGAAAATTTGAAAATAATTTAGGGAACATTAGGAATAAAAGAAAAATATTATCTAAATTTCACGACGTAGAATTAAGAACTTATAGACAAAAAGCTTTGGACGGAGTAGAAGGATATAAAGCAGAGGATTGGTCTAACGCTTTAATAGATACAATTAACTCTAACACGGTAAAAAGTGGAGCAAATAAAGGAACAAGCGGTTTCTTTAGGTGGGCAAATGCTATAGAGAACGGACAAACTATTAAAGTCTCAAATATGACTACAAGTGAGAAAGCTATTCTTACTCAAAATTTAAGAAATCAAAAAATTATAAGAGATTTCGTAGAAACAAATTCAAAAATTAATGATACAAATTATATGTATCAAACCTCCGGAGCTAGTAAAGGTTTCTTTGCTAAAATTCTTGGGCCTTTAACACCTTTTTATTATCATTTAGATGACCCTTATGCACGAAAAGCAGTAAGACTTGTTAATAATGTTACAAATAAAACAGAGCAAAAGGTAGCAGAGAGATTACTTAGTGTTAATCAAATTGTTAAAAGAGAACTAGACTTTGATGATAAAAAATGGTGGGAAGGGTATTTAAGGGGAGATGATAAGGTTAGTGCATGGAAAGATTTTGATGAAGTTCAAAAAGTTGGTAATAAAAAACTTTGGTTAAGAAGTATGGATGAAAGAATTGCAAGAGCTGGAGGTCAAGAGCAACAAAGATTAAAACTTAGAAGAGATTTAATTATAGATACTGGAAGTTTTAGTGATGAAATTTGGTTAGACGCTAGTAGTGCTAACTTAAATCTAGCAAAAAAAGTAGACGGTTATTTACCTAGAATGTTTAGAAAGGATGTCTTAGACGTAATGTTTGACAATATGTCAACTATGGAACAAAAAGTCGTAGAACTTACTAAGTTAGAAGGATTTAATTTAGATGGAAACTATAACAAGGCAACTTTAGATAAATTAAACAGTCAGCTTGATGGACTCGTTCGTCAATTTACTGCAACTAAAAAAAAAGGAGCTATAGAATTTAAAAAAGTATGGAATGCTTTAAGTAGCTCTCTTGCTTCTGGTGGGCAACCTAATACATACGACGTATTTAGAGTTCTAAATCATGGTATGTATACAAATACTTTAAGACCTTTTAGTCCTCTTGAAAAAGCTAGAAAACTAGCAAACTTTGAAGTTTCTAATCAAGACGTTACTAGGATAGTAGGTAATTTACATTCAGATTTAATGGAAAAAGATTTTACTAAATTGTTGGTAGAGTATACTTCAGGGGCTACTAAACGTATTGAGCTATCAAAAGCTTTTACACCTTCAGGTGCTTATTTTGACCAACTTATATCTAAGGTAAATCCAGCAGCAGAAATGACTGGATTAAAACTGCCTAAGCTTTTGGGTGGACAAGATTTACCCCTTACTATACAAAACCAAGCTGACGCAGTTAAGATGATAAAAGAAGTATTTACTGGAGAAATTAACTTTGACAAAACTACTCCATTATCTAAAAGTTTTCAGACTGTAGCTAACCTAGAAATGATAGGTAAGATATCTTTAGGTCAAGCTGTTATACCTAATCTTACTCAGACTTTTATATCTACAGCAGTAGAGGCTGGTATGGGGACTACATTAAAATCAATGTATAAGTTAGCTACAGACAAAAAATTAAGAGACAGAGTTAGTAGGAGTGGTGCTACTATTTTAACTGCTTTTGACGAAATTGTAGTTCAAGATAAAGCTCTACAGATTGGTGCAGCTAGACTTACAAAAACAGAAGCTCCTATAAAAGAATTTATAAAAGGTAAGATGAGCTACACAGACGGAATTACATACCTTACAAAGAAAACAGCTATTCCTTTTAGCAGAATTAATGAAATGAATCAAATGATAGCGGCAGCAACAGCTGAAGAAACTGTGAAAAAACTTGGTAGAGCTATTGCGGGTAAAGATTTTCTTTCTAGTTTAGCTCCAGCTCAAAGAAAAAAGTGGGCTATAAATAAATTAGGTAGAATGGGATTAAAAGAAAAAGATGTTATAAAACACCTAGACGCAATAGAAGCTGGTAGATATACAACAAAGGAACAACAACTATTTAGAAGTAAACTTCTTGGTTCTATGCAAAAGTTTGCTAAGAATTCTCAGTTGCAACGAGACTTTATGTTAGACCCATTTTTGTTTAACGACCCTATGATAAAACCTTTACTACTATTTAAAAGATTTGGTTATAGACAAGCTGCTTACATGAAAAAAACTATTGAAAGAGAATTTATAGACGGAAATGTTATGCCATTACTCAACCTAGGTATAGGCGGAGTTGCTGGTGGTAGTTTTGTTATGTGGGCAAAAGAAAAACTTAATCAAGTATTAACAGGAGAGCCTCAGTTTTACGGTAAAGAATCTAGAATAAAATTATTAAAAGAAGATAAAACTTTTGATGACTATATGAATGCCATATCTAACGTAGGTTCCTTTGGTGTTATGTCTGATATTTTAACAGACGCAGACCCTGGTTCTGCTATAAGCTTCTTTTTAAAGCCAGTTGTAATTGACGACTTCCAAAGAGTTGTAAGGTCTTGGGATACATTTGCCAAAAGTATGGAGACTCATTATCCAGAACAATGGGATGTACCATTTAGAAAAGCCGCAACAGTCTTAGCTCCTATAGCAGGTGGTAATATTAGTAGGATGGTTAGAACGGGAGCTGGTATTGGAAAATTTAAAATTACTCCTGGAACAGAGACTGAGGGTATGAAGAAAGACAGAATTAGAAATACTAAAGGAAGAACAGTAGAAAGTATTAGAGATATGATTCAAGACGGAAACAGTAAAGAAGCAATAAAAATGTATGTAGAGTTTAACGAAACTTACGGGTCTATGTATCCTAGTCTACAGATAAGAGCTTCTGATGTATCTTGGAAAACTATACAAAAGAAGTGGGAAAGAAAAGTAAAAGCACAACAAGAAGAAAAACAATATACACCATAGGATAAATTATGAACGATAGATTAAAAGAATTATTAAAATTAAATACATTTGGAAACGAAGCAGACGCACCTTCAATGGAAGAGTTAGCTATGATGCTTAACCCTGTAGGTAGCGTCGGAAAAGGTGCTAAGTCTGCAAAAGAAGCAATAGAAATATTGAAAAGAATGATGAGTAAAGATAATCGTAAAACTCCTATAGACCCAACTATGATTCAAAGATATTTGTTTGAACAGAATATGCAAAGAACTAATGCACCTCAAATGTTTGCAAATAAGCAAGCTTACGCTAAAGGTTTAAAATCTGGAGAGATAAACCCTTTGACTGGAACTTTTCTCAAAGACATACAATTCCAACAAAAACTTAGAAATAGAGTACAAAAAGCATTGGAAGATAAAAGAATACAAAGGTCTTTACAAAGAACTGAAAATTTAAAAAATGCACTTGGCATAGCTCCAGTCGCTGGTCTTACTCAGACTATGAAAGATACTGCTAACGTAGAAACTAGAAAACAGTCAGAATTACCAGAACAGTCTGAAAGACTTAGAGGTAGTGGATTGATGGGTAAGCAAGGTGATAAAGCTATGGAAAAATTAGCAGAACTTTTAAGTAATGAAACGGCCGAACAAGATTCTTTACAAACAGACGCATTGGAAAGATTGACTGGTAGTGGTATGTTTGGTAAAAAAGGACAGAACCTTCCCGCTTTATTAAAAGCTATATTAACAAGACCGAGACCTTAAAAAGGTACATCAGGCATTGGGGCAGCAGCGAACGCTTCTACCTCTTCAACTGTGTCGTATAACTTACAAGAGTCTGGAGCAAATCCTACAGACGCCTTACCAGTAGAGCCATATCTATTTTTAGCTACTACAATCTCTAAACCGTACCTGCCGTTTTTTGCATTCTCGAAATTAACTGTCCAAGGATAGTGAGTAAATGCTACTATCTCTGCGTCTTGTTCTAGATTACCTGATTCTGCTAAGTCACTAAGCTTAGGAATACGTTCTGTTCTATACTCTATATTACGATTAAGCTGCGATACAAGAATTACTGAAATCTTTTCTGACTTACATAACCATTTATATCTTCTAGACGTGTCACCTATCTTAAGTCTTAAGTCTCTCATGTCGTTACTAGCATATTCTATAAGACCTATGTGGTCATCAATAACTATGTCTGGCTTTATACGACGTATCTCTCTAAAGGTTCCTTCTAAGTTACGTATGTTGTCAAACATAAATAGTTTGTCAGTATACTTTTCTTTAATGATATCTAAGCTCTTTTGTATCTTATCTTTATTAGATATAGCATTATGTCTTAACATGTCATATGTAATGTTTGTAGCCTCCATAGCAATGAATTTTTTCATCATTTCTGTATTAGGCATTTCTCTGTTAAACATTACAACTTTTTTGCCTTGTAAAACTAAATTTCTGGCAATATTTGCAACAGTGGTAGTCTTAGCATTACCTGGACGTCCAGCAAAGATAGTTATCTCTCCTTTTGTCATTCCTGATATAATACTGTCTAAAGGTTTTATACCTGTTCCAACTAAGTTTCTTTGATTAAATATAGAATCTTGAGTCTCTACTAATAACTCTTCTAAGTTAAACTTCTGTCCAGGCTCTAGGTTAAGCAAAGAACTTGCAGTGTCGTGAACATTAACTAGTAAAGAATTAATGTCATTAGCATTGTCTGTAGCCTTTTCTGCTATCTGCTGAGATTGTGCTACTAATTTTCTTCTTAGCCAGTCAGAGTTTAGCTGCCTAGCATATGATATTGCATTTGCTGCAGTAGGTGTAGAATCAACTAGACCTGACACATAGTAAGTCATATTATCTAACTTTGTCGATACGTTAATTAAGTCTACTGGTATATTTTCTTTCTTTAGCTTACATATAACTTCCCATACAGACTGATTCTTAAGTTCATAGAATACATCTTTCTCTGGTATAAAATCTTTTACTAACTCAAAGCAAGTTTCATCTAAAAGTATAGAACCTAGTACTGCTTTTTCTGACTCTGAACTATGTATTGCTAACGCTTTTTCTATAACCATTATTTATCCTCCTTACATTCGTGACAGTCCCCTTTAATCATTGGTATATTTTTATACAAAGACTGGTCTAGGAAAGTAGACTCAAATTTATTAGCAGATATCATTTCTATTGCCCACGATTTTTTACACTTAGGACACCTAGTAGGTATTCTGGTAGTAGAAACGTCTCTATAAGGTTGGTTTCTTCTATTGTTCTCGTAATGAGGATTGTTTCTGCTTCTGACGTATTTGTCAACAGCTGCTTTATCAAACCACTCTTCGTCTTTGTCAAAGTAAAACCACAAAGACATAAACTGTGATTTTTCCTGTTCGTATTCTTCTTTCGACTTTTGGTCGTAATGTACTCTCATAATATCTCCCTATTTATACTTATTAGTTAACTTGAAATGTTAGTTGTATTAACTCTAACAAGTCTTTATATCTTATCGTCGCGTATATTTCACCTCTATCTTGTTTGATTAAGGTTATATCGCAAGAATCTGGCGGAAGCAGGTATTGAGCAATCTTATTTCTTACTTTGCATTGTACGTCCATCTCTCTCTCCATCTCAGATGAAAGTAAATAATTAATTACTACGTCTACCTCTGCATCTTTTCCTATACTTCTTCCATCGCTACCCCAAGCACGCTTTGCTTGGAATCCGTGTTGTTCTGCAATCTCAACACATTCTTTCTCAAATCTATTTCCTTTAGCTTTTGATTTACTAGACATTATGTCCTCACTTTAAATTCTTAAGTTTATTTATATTCCACTGCTCAGACAATATCTGAACACTCTTCTTGAACTTAATGTTTTTATCTTGCCACTGTCCATTAAAATATATAGACTCTACATCAGTGTCTGCTAATATAACATCTTCTGCTGCATTAGTGTCGTGAGTTACAAAGTAAGCTATTGACAACTTACCATCTCCAGACTTTTGCCAGCTATCTACTATTCTTTGTAAGACAAGTTTTTGTCCTATAGTAATAGACTTCCCTTTCATCTTTACCTCACCTATTAACAAGTACTTATTGTCAACCTCAAAGCAAAAATCAATATCTGTCGGAGAAATAACTCCGTCTTGTAATCCATTGAATACTATAGGTTGATTGAACCTTTTTCTATATTTTATTAAGTCTTCCATAAATTTTCCTCTCTAGAATGCCCCTCTAATCGATTATAATTACATTTGCGACATAAGTGTCGTCTAACCTGCCAAATGTCCATAGAGGGGTATCCTCATTTGTTATTTTAATTTTTTGCATTTTTTACCACTTATTAGGACTATCTAACCAAGAATATTCGATATCTACGAATAATCTGTCGGATGACATCCTATATCCTTGCTTTCTGATAGAAGTGATGATTTTTTTTAATGTCCACGGTGCAATTCCGTGGTTGAGAAGTACCTGGACTTCAGAAACCCCCCCGTCTTGTTCAAGATTTTTTAGAATTATTCTCTCTAAGTTTTTTTGCAATTGCTATCTCCCTATATGTTTTTCTGAGTAGATGCACAAAGACTTTCTCTTCTCGTGCATCTATCTCTTCTACTCCTTTGTCTACACCAAAAGAAAGTCTTTTCAGTAACACCATTTCTTGAGTTCCTTTGTCGTAACCCATCAAGTCCTGAAAAGACTTCATTATTTGGTTCCATTTAGAAATATCCATTAGTCGCAGTTGTCGCAATATCCAGGACCAAGAGTCTTTTTGGCAGAGTCTAACACATCATCTACCGCTAAGGTTACCTCTTCTTCGTGTTCTTGAAACTGAGACTGGAATTGAGTCTTAATAGATGTTCTGATAGTAGAACATAGTTCTTCCTCTCCTTCACACCTATGTTGCTCAACCATCTCAATTAAAGACATTGCTTCTTCTTCTGATAATTTAAATAGATACTCCATTAGAATGGCAGCTCATCTTTTGACATAGTTACTGGTTTCTCTCTAGTAGTTGATTTAAAGACATTTACTGCTAGGGGAGTAACTCTCGCATCTCCGTCGCTACCAGTCCATTTGTCGTGAACTACTTTAACAGTAACAGGGTTTCCAGATATATCAGACTCCATTAAGTATGGAAGTAGATACTTCCCACTATTGTCTTTCTTCATCTCAAAACCGCAAGCTTCAGCAAAAATCATATAACCCTTATTCTGTCCTTGATTGTCCTCAAGTTTAGGGTGCTTGTTTTTGTCTGGAGCCTTAAACCTAAAGTAACCCTTAGATTTAATCTCTCTGTTTTTCAAAGTCGGATGATTGTCGTCGTCTATTACATATATAGCTTCAAATATGTCGCTCATATAGGTATTTTTTACAACAATATCTTTTTTGATATTTAGTTTCATGACGTTAGCTTCGTACGTTCCCTCTGGGATTGGCTCATATTTATTGCCAGTAGTATCCTCTGTCGGATTGTAGTATGCTACGTTGTTATCTATGTCTGATAACATTTCACTTACATTACTCATTCGTTTCCTCCGTTACGGTGGTTAATTTAGCAATTACTTTATCGTAATTGTCTTTTGTTATTTTGCCAGACTGTAAAGCAACATCTACTCTTTCTGCTTCTTGTACATCTAGCTGCGACATTAATAGTAACATTTTATCATATTGATTCTGACTTAAAGTGTTGTCAATATACTGTTTTCTATATACGTCGTCTGCAACATTACATAGTCTATTCACTGCAACTTTAAATGCGTCTGAATTTGCTGCTTTTAGGTCATTGCCTAAGTCTACATATCCAGAGCCACTTCTAGCTTGTGCTATTCTATGTGCTGCTACTGAGTCAAAACTACGTGGTATACCTTCGTCCATAATCTTTAGACGTCCGTGTACTACTATAGCCTTGTCTCCAAGTGTCTCGTACTTTATTACTTCCCAAGACCAGATAGGATAATGTTGGTTTAATCTCCAACGCATATATCCTTCGTCTACATAATCAAAACCATTTCTGTTTTTAACTACGTCTTGAGGAGTAGGTTCTTCTGAGACGTTTTGGTGCTTACGTATCAATACATCATCTTGAATTGCTTGGTCGTGCAATACTTCCATAGCATCTCTTCTGTGCATATCTAATTCAGCCATTTTACCCATTTATACTCCCGTTATTATATGGACATAGATATCTAACGTCGCAATAAGATTGACATTTTCTTCCATTCCACGTTTGTTCATCACTACATTTATGAGGTAAGTTTCCAGTCTCTAAAGCCCTAGTTAATTCGTCTCTAGCTTTTAAAAACTTATTCTCAAGCACTTCGTCGTCATATTTCGGCACTTCAATTAAGTATATATTATTAGTTAACCCTCTATCTCTAGCCACTGCTACTCCACCGTCTCTAAGTGTAACTTGTATGCACATCTTATCTACGTCGTAACCAGATTTATTAAGCAAGTATCTATACCAATTGAGTTGCCAACCCCAATCTCCGAAGTCTGCTAAACCTTCATCTCTGTACCATTCTTTTATCATTTTAGGAGAACCTTTCTTCCCCCATTTGCCAGAGATTTTGTATTTTGCACCAGTTGGGTCTGGTACCAGTCTGTATGTCATCCCCAATAGTTGAGCACATTTATAAGAACCAGTATTTTTGTAGTCTAGTAACATCTTAGTCTTCCTATCATATAGGTCGGCTATTCCAGTTATATTAAACTCTTCCAACTTCTGTTCTAACAAATGTCTTTCGTCTGAGTGTTGCTCTAGTTTAGCATGGTGCATTGTTCCTGCTAAAGAGAAAGCTCTGTCTTGTGGATTCACATGATAGTTCTTAGTTCTCTTTAAGTAGGATTCGCAAGCACCTACAAGCAACTCCGTTGTAGACGGCTTCCTGTTAGGGTCTCTTTCTTTCGACATTTCAATTAAAGTAGGTAAAGACATACCCATTTTAAATATGTCTACATTTCCGTCTTTGATATCCTCGAAGGACAATTTACTTCCATCTGGGTAATAAAAACCAACTGCTGGCATTCTCTGTCTCCTTATTATCATTGACGTAATCTAGTATTAGACTATTTAACTTATCTTTAATCGACTTTCCCTCACTTGATGATTTAGATTTAAACTTTATCCAAAGTTCTTTATCAATCATAAACGAGGTTTGGTATCTGTTTTTCATATCTCAATATACGTACTACATATTACTATAGTCAATATAAACTTTATAACTTTATAAATTAAGTTTCATTAGTTTCTTATCAACATCTTGCTTATCATCGTCGGGTATAGAATCGAAATATTCCATCATAATATAATAACCGCCTTTATATCTATCTAAGTCTTTAGCTAGTTCATCGACTAGTTTTTCTGCTTGTTCTATATATGAAGTTAATTGAATCTGACTAAAACCTATTACTTCAGTCTCTACCTTTAAACTATCTAGCAACTTGTTACCAGTAGTTCTATTATCTATTTTACTCATTTAATCTCCGTCTTTTGAATTAACTGTCCAAGTTTCTTGTCAAACTCTTTTAAAGTTAATTGTCTGTTTAATTTTACCGACCCATTTGGGTGGCACTTATAAAATATTTCTTGCGTCAGTCTAGGTATAGTTCCTTTATTTAGCTTCGTCATTCTTCCTCCAATTGTCTAATTAACTTTTCTTGTATTTCTTTTGGAAGTTTTGTTGTTTTTATCCACTCATCTCCGTCGTGCATAACCTCCTCATCTCTTGCACCGTCAGAATAAATTACATAATATCCATTAATATCTTTAACAAATTGATTGTTTATATTTTTTAAAAGATAATCTGTATCGTATAGTCTATTACAGTATTTCTTGTTCATTCTTCCTCCAGTTCAAAGTCCGACCAGTCACGACATTCGCTACATATAGCTACACCTATGTCTCCGTCTTCCACTAATTCTGTCATAGCACTACCGCCACAACAAGAAGACATCCAGACGCAATCGTCTCTATCTTTTATTACTACGTTTTCCTTGTCTTTGCTCAATCCAAGACTTCACATTCGTCTTCTTCGCACTCACAAGTCATATTGTCTAGAGCATAGTCTTTATTCTTCTCTTGCTCTGCGTCTAACTTAGCTTGGCATTCGTCTTGAAATTTAGGTTTACTATGTTCGTCTAGTTCGTGGTTTTCTCCAGTGTTATTGTTAATTAGTTCACTAGCCCAACCTGCACCTTGTATGTATGTGCATTTTATTCTAAATCCTAGACTATGTAGTTTTGATGTCGCATTTATTACTTGTGTCTGTAATTTAATTGCTTCTTTACTCATTGTTACTCCTTTCTTTTTTATATATTAATTCATGCAGATACTCCGACATGTCATTGTCGTCTCCTGCCATACTTATATCGTCTATAATATGACTTAAGTCTAACTCGCTAGTATCTACTTGATACTCTACTCCGTCTATAAGTAGAAATATTCCACTTAGCTCTGCGTTTTGTCTAAGATATCCCGATGTTATTTTTTTACTCATTACTACCTCCGTCTATTCCCTTGCCTTCCATTCCTGGAAAAGCTCTAGGTTTTTGTTCTTCTGCAAAGTAGTAGTCATTGTCATAAGTGTCGCAGTTATAATCTCCGTCTAGCCACACTAATAAGTTACTTTTTACTTCGTCGTATATTTCATCATATATAGAATCTAAATCGTAGTTTTCATTAAATTCTCTTATTGCATAATTTACTGCGTCTTCATTATTTTCTGCCTCTACATCTACAGTAGTCTCAAAACTAGTCATTAAGTCTGAAATGTCATATTCTACTGGAATGCTGACTCTTACTTTATATTTCTTATTCATTGTTTTCTCCGTTATTTTTACGACGGACAGAGGTCTGCCAACCAAACATATTTACAATTATGGGGGTAACGAGTGTCGGATTGGTTGCCGACGACTGCCTATTCCCAGTCGTTAATTGTTTATATTTATATCTGTCCGTCATATCTTTAATAATATATTAATATTACATCTAATAAATTTAATAGTCAAGTACTTTTTCTATCTCTAGCTATCTAGCTAGTGTGATATATATATAAAAAAATATAAAAAAAAAGCGTGAATACGACTAAAAATTCGCGTCGTAGTCGTTGAACGTAGACTAGTGGCGTATAGCCTACGTTCTGACGTACTATTAGACGTTATATCAATACTAAATTTACGTATCAATATATTCACTAACTAGACTTGGTTGCAATCTATATCTAACGTCTGAATAAATCTCATTCAGTCTTTCTGTTAGTGGTATTCTATGTTTCATCCAAGACACGTTATTAAATTGTCTAAGATTTTTATTGTACTCTACAAACCTCGTAGTCTTAGTAAAGCATTTTTCTACGTGGTGTGGGTCTGCATAGTAGTTACTAGACATTCTGTCTGCTAACCAATTTCTATAAAATATCCTTGTTGTGTCGGGGATATTAAATAAGTCAAACAAACAATTTGCTGTCATAGTTGGTCTGTTATGATTTCCATAGCCAGTCGCTACTCCTACTAATGAAGTAAGTCTATTAAAGTCGTACTCAACTGCTTGTCCGTCTAAAGTCCAACTATTAGGTTTAAGTCCTATTTCACGTCTAATTAACTGAGACGTTTTACGTTGTGCTTCTAGAATGTCTTGCGTCGAATCTAATCCTCTGATTAAACTTAACGTATCATTAATCTTAACTCTAGTTTCTTTACACACTACGTCGCTAAGTGACTTAATAAAGTCGGTCTTACCAAACCAATAATCATCTCTTGGGTCTCTGTTGTAATGTAAGTCGTTACCTATTTGGTAACAAGTGTCAATAATCTGACTCCATACAATAGACCAGTGAAGCATTTTGTCGGGATTAAGAGTGCCACTATGATAGCGTAACTCTGTCCCTTGATTTGCTTGAAAGTGACTATGTAGATTTAGTCCGCAATATCTTTTGTCGTGATATTTGTCGTCCCTGTAAGAATCGCCGTCATAGTAAAAATCTACGAAAGATTCTCTGTCGCATATATTTTTAAAAGACTGCCAATTTTGGCTTACTGGGTGACACCACCTAGACGTTCTACGGCTAGACGGCAACCAACTAAAGATATGAGGCTCTATTAACTTTGTCATTGCAAGTAAGACTGCAAAGTGATACCAGTCGTAATCTCTAGTATCTATATGTAAATGATAACCACACCTTGAACTAATGTATGCGTCGAAGTCTTGCTTCATAGATTTATTTACTACTTGTAAGTCTCTATAAAGTACGTCGCCGCGACGTGGACTCATTACTATCTCTGCCCCGTGTTCGTGTTCTGCACTAGTTACGGAACCGTCGTTTGCAATAAACAGACTTCTCTCGGTATAGTCGTGCCAATCATTTTTTCTGAATCTACTAGTTCTAGACGTCATTAACATTGCATTTAATCTATGATAAATTTCGTCTCTACTGACTGAGTAGTTAGTATTAAACTCTATTTCTACTCCTTGATAGCGACTTGATTTAATTAAAGTAAATGAATCTTTAAATTCCTGTCTAACTCTAGGCTCAACGTCAAAAACTTGTTTCACGACCTTACCTGTTGTCTGACTCATATTATAACCACTATTACGCGGATTAACAAAGTCTCCGCATGAGTTTACGTAGTCGTTGTCCATTACAGACCAATCTGGAAAGCGTGTCGAACTATATTCGTTTTCGTATTCGTCGTGACAACTGTGACATAAATCTCCGCCGTATTCGTCGCTAAAGATTAAATTATCATATTCAGTCGTATACTCACATCTTTCGCATGTTCCGTAATGTTCGTCGTAACAACCTTCACAAACACTGCCTCTACCTTGATTTACACTTAGTGCGTCGTCATTATGTACTTCGTCTCCACAACTAGTACAGTCTGTATAGTGTTCGTGATAACAATCCTCACAATGTTCGTCGCCGTTATTATTAGTACGTGTTTCCACGTCGTCATTTAACTCTGTCTCACATGCTTCGCAATTAGAAAAGACTCTTTCGTCTCTTTCTACTTGGTGGTTATGCTCTACTCTTAGACGATGTAATCTACGGTCGTTAGGGTGTGGCATTATTTAACCTTCCTTCCCGTCTGTAGATTGTAATCGTCTTCTCGGTCAACTAAGTCTACATCATCAACTCCACTATCAATTAGTTTTGTCGCAATTTGATATTCAGTAAGCATATCACCATAGTCGGTAATATAAAGCCATTGCATATCAACGTCGTCGTACATCCATTGAAGAGGGTCACCTCCATACAAACTGACTAAGTTTTCTTGTTCTCTACTTATCCAATCTGCAGTCGGTAGTCCATCATTGTCGTATTCTATTCCTCCATTAGCCCATATTGAATTAGAATATGGTTGAGTGGTGTCGTAGTTAATCCAGGACGTACTTGTAGTTTTAGTTTTGTAGTTATTTATGTTATAAGTATAAACTCTACTTTCATAGTCAAAGTCTGTCTTTGTTACATTAGTTACTTTGTCAAACTTATTTACGTCGTAGCTGTATAATACATTCTTATTAAGTTGTATTACGTCTACGTCATAATCGGTGTACCTAATTAAAGAATCCTCAATGAATCCTTTTTCCGACGCAAAAAACAATGTTTTAAGTTCGGGTACATATGCGACGTGTAACGGTCTGTTAGTCTCACGGCACAAGTTTAAGACACTTCGGTTTTCTTTGACAAAGCACAATGCAAAGTCGCTATCAAAATATTTGACGGCTTCTTCTATTGTGTTTGACTTGTCTATAGACTTAAATATAAGTTGGCTGTCTACTGGACATACTTTGTCTAGTTTCTTTTCCATCTCTTTAATATTATAGACGCAACCATTGTGTGCTCCGACGGTATTTCCCACTATAAATGGGTGAGAATTCTCGACGGTTATCTTGCCTTGTGTCGCAAACCTTGTATGACCTAATATAATCCTTGTATCGTCTTTTAATGATTTAATGACGGAACTATATTGTTTAGTGTCTACAAACTTTGAAGACTCTAGTAGTGATTTATGTAGTATGACTTCATCTCCGACTGATGCTATTCCTGACGAGTGACTGCCTCTAGACTCTGAGTCTATAGCCAATTCTCGCATAATGCGTCTAACATCCTTATACTGTTTTTTAGTATATGGTGTCGTAGATTTTGCCATTCCGTATATTCCACACATAATTAACTTCCTTTCTTTTTCGTTAAAGTTATTCCGTCGTTCGACCTACCGACGCAATTGTTTTTGCTTTCGCAAAGTCTTAAATTCTTTGTTTGTTCTATAGTCTGACAAGACGCCGACGAAAAGGTGCAGTTTTCTTCTGCTAAAAACGTCGGCATATTGATTTGTGTCTTGTCTTTGTACATCTACTTAATTACTTCCTTTACGACTTCTTGTATTAATTGTCGTGTTTCTCTTACTTGTTTCTTATATACGCTTTCTGCGTCTAGTATAAGCTCTACGACTTTGTCTAACTTAGTACTAAATACTCGTGTCTTCGACGTGTCTATATGGTTATTATTATAGAACGTGCTTACGTCTGAACGTAAAGACATAACTCTATTTCTAATAACGTCAAACTCTCTATCTAGCGAGACAATTTTATCGTGTTTGTCGTAATTTGCCATTTGTGACTCTCCTGTGTTGCGACATAGATTTACTCTACGTCGTGGTTACTATATCCTAATCTGTTTGTTACGTTAGACCCGCGGACGGCGTCTTTAGTTGCCTTGTTGACTAACTTACTATACCAGTCTGTCCTGTTCTTACGTACTTTTAAATTTTCGTCTGCCCACTCATTAAATTCTATCTTTGATATGCGACTATGTCTATCATATCTACTAGTAGGAAATACGACACTAAATCTATGCTCTGGTCTATGTAGCTTAATAGCGACATTTTCTATAAACCATCTAACGTCTTTCATGTTCGACGCAGTAAAGTCTGTAGTATTTTGATTTCTGTAGTCTGTCAATGTAACTGACCACGTATTATCTTCATCGTCGTTAGGTACGCAAAGAACTTCCGCACTTCTAGGTAACGACGCGATTACTACTTTCTTACTGACGCTTTGAGAACAAGTCGGACATTTTGAATATTTTATATATGTTGTTTCTGACATTGTTTTACTTCCGTCTGTTATGTGTTTATATTAGAGCCTTTTACGGCTTTTTATTTTACTAAATATCTATATAAGTATCAAGAGCTTAAATATATTATGTGTGTTCGGTTGTGTATCTATTTAAGACCTATATATATATTATACCGCTATCTAGCCAGTAATCCCCGCTTTCGTGGTTGGGGTTGCGACTAGACTATCATAGGTGTCGCTTCAAGATTTCCCCAGAAGGTGTTTGACAAGACGTAAATAATTACTATATTCTTTATTATGAAAACTAACAAATATAAAGGAGTCGTTAAAATGGCTACAAAAGAAAAAGCAGTAGACGTAGTAGTAGAAGTAGTAAAAGTAAGTCGCGAGGCTTATGATTCATCATTGGCGGAGTTTGATAAAATGGGCAAAAAGCACAAGTTGTCAGAAGCTATTGTTGAGGATATGAAGGATAATTATAAATCTACTCATATGATTAAAGGAAGTAAGATAGACACACATTTAATTAGATTGGCTAATATGAAGGATTCTTATAAAGCCTTTTTATCAGATGTTCATACGTCAGTTTTAGATTTTAACCTATTACTTATTACAGATGGTGTAACATTACCTAAACGTAAAAGAGGTGAAACTATAGAATACGAAGCACAACCGCAGTTAAAGATAGTTTGTGAACTAGTAGATATGGACAAGCCAAGCAGTTAACATATATTTCATATACCCTACCTCAACAAGACGGCGATTCATTTTATTATGGTCGCCGTTTTTCTTTATATCTTCCTTCCAGCCAACACAAGCCGACAAGATGATTCAGCTATTTTATGTTTTAGATTTTTCACAAAGTACGTATAATATGTGTTATGTATAATTGAATATGAGATTTACGTATAATATATATTATGTATAATTGGAACCCGTCTAAGTATTTGTCTCCTCTATATACCCTTCCGTCGCTTGTAGGTCTCTACTTTTTAAAATCCGCTTTTTTGAAATTTTGCCCTCAGTCTAGCAAGGAAAAAAAAAGAGAAGAGCGATTCAGCTAATAATATATAGATATATATATATAGAGTATATATTAATTATGTAGGCCGCTATCCTTGATTTAAGAGTAAGTGCGACCTACTTTGATTTGATAGTATATGGAGATATCCAACATTTCCACCTTAGTGGGCCGTTGTAATCATATACAAACTCACCTGTTTTTGCGTTACGTCTTAGTATATAAGGTCTGACCTCATTTAATAAACGTTCATGACATCTTGGGCAATATTCTTTATGTGTTGGCCACGGCTTTACAGAGGTCACGTCACAATCATTATTGCGTGCCTTGCCTAGTTTATAGAACTGGCATTGTTTGCCACGGCTATCCCACATTGCGTACATATTATGTAGTACGCGTTCGGTATTACGCCAGAAGGAGTAAGCCCTCATTACTTAATATCCTTCCAAATATCTACGCTTAACTTATGCTCTACCATTGTAAATACTAATGGCTTGTTATCGTACTTCTTACGCCATTTATAGAAGGCACTATCTACCGGTTGGTAGCGTGGGAATATAAAACTATTAGCTTTGTATTTCTTAGTCATTGTATGTCCTTTGTTTATTGTTATCATACTATAATATAGTCATAGATTGTGAGAGTGTGGGCTACTATTTACGTCGCTGTAAGTGTAGATATTGTTAGAGTTACACGGAATCCGACCAGTCAGTCGGTTTTATAATGCCTTAGGGTCTAGAATCCCAATTTTCAACCTTATTTTACGATTTCCAATTAGAAAAAGACCCGCCCCCCTTTGTGGAGATAAAAGGCACACACAAAATAGTGCGATATTTTGAACATTATAGAAATTTCGGGGGTTATAGCCCTAAAATAGAAAAATTTCGGGGTTTAATATTTTTTTTGAGATATTTTTTGGAAGGGGGTCTCTGAGTATCGAGTATTATATAAGTAATAGTTTTAATAAACTCTATTTATTATCAAGAGCACCGAGTATTATAGTACAAAAATTCAATTATTGTTGTCAACAGTTATTTTCCCTTATTGTTAAATATATTTTAAATTAATTGTAATTAGTTGTTGACTTATGTAATAATAATATACTATGTTACATACACAAATGACAGGTATTATCAATTTAATGTACACACTTAGCCGTAGGGAGGGCAGTATGAAAAAGAAATTAAACATAGGTGGACACCCATATGAAATTTTGACGTCGAAATTAGAGCATGAGGATAGAAATAAAGAGTTATATGGTAGACATCTAGTAAAAGAGAACGTTATATTAATAAATGAAGACATAGCACCGTCAAGAATAGAAGAAACGTTAATACACGAAGTATTACACGCGATTTTTTATAATACCGGGCTAGAACATAATGAACGTCAAATAGAAGCTATATCTAACGGATTATATCAATTAGGAGTAGGAGATTACTTGTGGAAAAAATCACAAAACAAATAATAGCAGCTAAGAAGCTAGGAGATAAAAAACTAGTGCAAGATTTGCAGAAAAAATATGATTTATCCAAGAAGTATAAATTTTCTAAAAATGACAAAGTAATTAAAATGAAGATAAAGCCGGAAGACTTAAGGTATTGTAAGAGAAAAGACTGTAATAGTTTTATAAATCCTAATAAACAAGATAAACCTCTTACTATATACCTATACAGAAAAAGAAAGTACTGTGATTCTAAGTGTGCTTGCATACAAAGAAACCTAGACTTTCCTCCATCAGAAGAAACAAATATTAAGAAAAGCCTTGCTATGTTTAGATATTACGAGAATAAAGGGTTCTATGACATGGAGAAAGATGGAAACCTACCTTATTCCGAATATAAGAGAAGCGTGCAAAAGAAAAGCCAAAGTACCTTAAAAAAAGATAATCTTATATTGTATAATATTTACAAAGATAATCCTTGGGATTCTAAAAATCCCGATGAAAACTGCTTAACCATAGAACATAAGATTCCAATAAGAAAGTGTTATGACTGTGGTATAGGTATTAAACAAGCAAGTAACATAAAAAACTTGGACGTAATAACAATGAAACAAAACTGGGAGAATAATAATGGAACAAAAGACTGAAACCGAAAAAGTGGTATTACATATAAAGGAAAGCTTTCCTGAAACAGAACAGGAATTTAAAAAAATATTAAACACAATGTATATGACATTTTGTAAAAAACAATTTGACTACGGTCCTGGCAACATTGCCATGGGAACTCAATTAAAATCAGAGGAAGAAGTCAATATAGCCTTATTAGGTATTATAGTAAGAATGAATGATAAAATAAACCGACTAGTTAACTTGTCAACTAAACACAACTTCGAGGCAAAGAACGAACCTATAGAAGATGCGTTTTTAGATACTGCGGTATATGCAGTAATGGCGTTAATAGTTAAAAACCGTAAATGGAGTAAATAATGAGTGACAAAGAACAAAAGATGAAAATAGTGCACAATGAAAAAGAGTACGAGTTTTTAATTTCTGATTTATCAGAAGAAGCAAAAGCTCAATTTCAAAGAGCAAACCAAATAGGTGGAGCTACTATACAGCTAGAGCAAGAACTTATGGAAAAACGTTTTCTTATGAATAATTATATAAACTTCGTTGTTGATGAACTTAACAAAGATGTTGACGACAAAGAAGAAAAGTAATTAGTTTATGAAAACAAGAACAATAAACGGTGAAACCAAGTATTTATTTGATAACTTAGATGAGTTTAGAGAATACTATCCTTTAGCTTCTATCTGTAAAGACTGGAGGCATGCCTCTGTAGATGATTGGATTGTCTCAGACGATGGTCAAATTTGCCAGGTATTGTATGTTGGGATGTTAAAAAGTTCCAACAAAGAGAAGAAGACTACATTCGTAAGGACTATTATAGGTTCTTTCGTATGTAATCCGAACGTAACTATGTCGGGAGAGATGCGTACTAATATGCACACATTTGCAAAAGACGGCAAATCTCCCTCTGTACGTAAAAAAGAAAGAACAAAAGCAACAGAAAAAGAATTCTTATTTGCTAAGTACGTAGCAAAGGGGGATGATGTTGTAGATGCGTATATGAATGCATTTCCTAGTAAGAAAAAATCATATGCTTCGTCTCAAGCTAAACTGCTGCTAAAAACCGATAGGGTGAAAAACTTGATTAGAGAAGAAATAGACAAAGTTTTAAATGAAGCAGAAATTACACCTTTATACTTATTAGAAGAAATGAGAAGTATAATAGACAAACAGGGCTCTACAGATAGAGATAAGTTGTCAGCACTAAATACGTTAATGAAAATATCTGGAATGATGGATACTGAAAAGAAATCAGAATCAATTACATTGTTCCAAGGATTTACAAAGGAGCAACTAAATGCAATTCAAGGACCCGAAGTCAAAAAACTTCAAGAAGTTAAAGCTGATATCAAAAAGTAAAAGATGTCACATATGTTCACATAAGCTTGTAAATACAGGTGTATTTGTTTGGGATTCAGTTAAAAAGGATGCTTCTGCTGTTAAATGTATTAATTGTTTAACTATGTATTCACCTAAGTTCGAAGTAATAAATATTGGAATACCTAGAGAAATAGGGTATGCATAATGAGATTAGCAGTATATGGAACACTTAGAAGAAACTACGAAGAAACTGGAAGAGTAGAAGGTTTTAGTTTAGTTTTCCCTGGAACAGAATCATTTCCAGCTATTATTAAAAATGAAAAAGGTAAAGGTGCTGTAGTTGAATTGATGGATGTAAGTCCAGAAGAACTTAATATGTATGACGAATACGAAGGTGTATCTAATGGTTTATATATTAGAACAACTGTACCGGTTTCTTTAGATAGCGGTGAAACAGAAAAAGCTTGGATATATGTAGCTGGACCTAAATTATGGCAGAACTCTAATTCTTTTACAGAGGTTCCAGAAGGAGATTGGCATTCAATGAAAACACTAAAGATGTTAGATAGGGTTTATGAAAAAGAATTCCAAGAAGCCTGAAATATTTAATATTATACCTCCCGACTTATCTCAAAAAGAAAAAGCGTTAGAGTTAGCTAAGAAAGATATTATTACTTTTGGTCAAATGTTTATGCCAGAAGATTATATGAAATCGTCCCCCGCTCCATACCAATACGAGTTAAGCGACTTATTACTTGGAGATGAAAAAAGGGCTTGTATTATATTACCGCGAGGTCATGCAAAATCAACATTAGCAAAAACGGCGTTATTGTATCAGCTATATTTTGCTCCTCCAGATAAAAAACAATTTATTGCTTGGGTGTCTGAAGAACAATCTCAAGCTATCGACCACATTAAGTACATACAAAATCATATCGATATTAACCCTGCATTACAATATTACTTTGGGGATTTGAAAGGGAGTAAATGGACAGAGAAGGAATTTACTACCGCTAGAGGAGATAGGATTATTGCTAAAGGTACAAGTCAGCGTTTACGTGGTCGTTCTCAATTAGGTCTAAGATATACTAATATTATTCTAGATGACTTTGAATCAGAATTAAATACTAAAACACCAGATAGAAGAAGGGAGATTAAAGAATGGGTAATGTCTACGGTAGAGCCCGCATTAGAAAACTCAAAAGAACAAGAAGGGTCAATATGGCTTATTGGTACAATAGTCCACTACGACTCTTTTCTTCAAGGCGTATATGATGGTTTCTTAGATGCCGAAAAAGAAAAAAGAAAATCTGCTTGGAATGTACTATATAAAAAAGCTATGGTTGACGGAGTTCCTTTGTGGCCTAGCTACTTTACAAAGCAAAAACTAGACGGCATTAAATCTAGGTTCTCAGAAATGGGATTAACTCACAAGTTTGCTCAAGAATATATGAACGAAGCAAGAGACCTTGAAACAGCTAAGTTCAAAATAGATAGAATAAATAAATATAGAGGACACGTAGAAGAAAGAGCGGGGTTTAATTATATGATGATTGACGAGTCTGCTATCCCAGTAAATGTATACATGGGAGTTGACCTTGCTTACGAAACAAATGCTAGAAGTGACTTTCAAGTTATAATGACTATTGCAATAGATAGTGATAGAAATATATATATTGTAGACTATTACAGAGAACACTCCCCTTTATATGACATGCCAAAAGAAATTATTAACATTGCTAGAAAGTATCATCCAGTTAGAAGAGTTAATGTAGAAAAAGTAGGTGCTCAAGGTATTATTAAAGACCATGTAAATAAATTAGCGGGAAGCGATAGAAAACTAGCTCCTGGATTATCTCAAGGAATAAGACCTCCTGGAGGTATAAAGAAAGAAGACAGGTTAGAAGCATTGCTTTGTCCTATAGTTAATGCTAGAAAGTTATTTATTAAAAAAGAACACGAAGATATTGTTGATGAGATGTTTGAGTTTCCAAAAGGTAGAAACGATGACCTTCTTGACGGTCTTTGGTATGCCGTAACTACAGCAAAGCCTCCTAAAAGTTCAGCTATAGATATATCTAAATTAGGCGAAAGGTTAGAAAATAGAGAGAAAAATCTAGCCAACAGAGCAATTAACTGGGTTACTGGACAAAAAATATAAATAATTCTTGACAGCAACGTCGTAAATTAATTATTTTAGACTTAAAATATAATAGGGAGTCTAATCATTAAATACGACGAAAACAATAAAACCAAGCCACAAATAACTAAAGAGTTATTTAGAAGATGGCGAGATGCAAGACAAACTTGGGACTTAGAAGCTAGGGACGCAGTAGACTTTGTATTAGGAAATCATTTTACAGCAGAAGAATCTGATGCTTTATCTTCAGTAGGTCAAGCAGATTTTGTTATAGATAGAGTATATGCAGCTGTAGACAAATTAAAATCTTTACTAACTGCACAGCCAGCTAGATTTACCGCCATAGGAAGAGAAGATTCTGATAATAAAATATCTAATATATGGAAAAGTATATTAGAATATATTTGGGACATCTCAAAAGGCGATACAGTCTTTAAACAAGTAGTTCATGATTATTCTGTTCAAGGCTTAGGTTATATGTATGTATACATGGACCCGGAAGCTGACTACGGAAGAGGTGAAATTAAATATACTCACGTAGACCCTTTTAGAGTTTATGTAGACCCAGCATCCAGAGACAGGTTTTTTCACGATGCCTCAGGAATGATTCTTTCTACTTATCTAACAAAACAACAAGTAGTTGACTTATATCCCGACCTAGAAGAAATTATTGACGATATAGATGTAAGTGAAAATTCTTTGTATGGAGAAGACTATCCTTCATCTAATTTAAAAAACTCTCAAAACGTACTTACTCCCGCAGAAGCTAAACATCTAGATTACAATGTTAATCAAAAATATCAAATACTAGATAGGTTTTATAAAGTAAGAGTTCCTTTTTATAGATTATTTAATACTTCTAGCGGTGCAGAAAAAATTATAAATGCTGAAATATATGAAAGCATGTTACAAGAAGAAGAAAATCTCGAAGCTATTGCATCGGGTGCTATAGAAATAGAAGAAGTAATGCAAACAAGAATTACGCAATGTACGAGCATTGGAGATGTGTTGTTATATGAGAGAGTTTTAAATACTGACATATATCCTATCGTACCTTTTGCTAACATTTGGACTAATACTCCCTATCCAAAGTCGGATGTGAATAAGGTTAAAGACTCTCAAAGGCTTTTAAACAAGCTATTCTCTTTAACCTTATCACACGCTCAATCTGCAGCTGGTTTAAAACTTTTAATTCCAGAGGGCAGTGTAGATAATGTTAGTCAGTTAGAAAAAGATTGGGCTAATCCAAATGCGGTTATTGAATATAACCCAGAGTTTGGTGAGCCTCACTACCCACAACCAGCTCCTTTAACTAGTGAGTTTTATTATTTAATTGACAGGGTAGAAAAATATATAGATTTAAATTTTGGTATACCAGAATTATTACAGGGATTTAAAGACAATGCTCCAGAGTCAGTTAGAGGCACAATGCTTTTATCTGAAATGGGAGAGTCTAGAGGTAAATCTAAGTTAAGAGATATTGAAGCCGCGTTAAGTATGACAGGTCAAGTAATATATAACTTAGCTAAAGACCACTATAAATTCCAAAAAACTTTTAGAATTGTACAACCAAATAATGATATAACAGAGTTTTCTGTTAACATGAGACTGTATGATGATAAATCACAAGCGATTGGAGCTGTTGAAAACGATATTACTATCGGACAACACGACATTCGCATAATATCAGGTTCAACTTTACCTAGCAACAAGGTAGCAGAATATAATATGTATCTTGATGCTTATAAATTAGGCTTGGTAGATGATGTCGAGGTTTTAAAGAAAAGTGAAATCTTTGACAAAGAAGGTGTTCTTCAAAGAAAGGGCAAAATGGCACAAATGGCAAACTACATATCCCAACTTGAAAATCAAGTAAAGAAACTAAGTGGAGACTTACAAACATCAGAACGTGAACAGATTTCATCTAGGAAACGTACGGAAGTTGAAAAGTTTAAAAGCGAATTAAAGGAATTTAACGCATCCTCTAAAGTAAAAGAAAAAGAAAAGATAATGCAGTTAGGAAATTTGGCAGACCAGATGGCAAGTTCTTTGGAGGCCGAAGATAAAAACAACACTGGTTCAGAATCGTAAGATTAAATCAGGTAGGAGAAAAAATATGGCAAAAGAACAAGAACAACAGCAGGTTGAAAAGAATGACCCAATAGTAGAATCAGTAGTGGAAGAAACACTTACATTACAAGAAGATACCGTAGAAGAGGGTGTGGAAGCATCAGAAGAAGTGAATTGGGAAACAGAAGCTAAGAAGTTTCAATCAATGTACGACAAAAAAACGGCAGAACATGAGAATCTTAGAAGAGAGTCAGATGACTTAATTCAATTAAGAGATACTTTAAATTCTAGACCGGAACTAGTAGACGTAATTGAAAAAAATCTTTCTGGACAATCTATTGAGGGCGATAATGCTGGAGAAAGTACAACACCAGATAATTTTGACCCTTGGGACGCCTACTACAAGCAAGACTCAGAGTCTTACAAATTTAGAGTAAGACAAGAAAAAAAGCTTGTACACGAAACAGTAGATAACGAACTAGCTAGACTTAAAAACGATATGGCTATGAATAATTTAAAAACAGAATTAGTAAGTAAACACAATTTAGAGCAAGATGATGCTCAAGAGTTTTTAAGGTTTGCAACAACACCTAAAGCCGACTTACCTATCGAGACATTAATCAAGGTATGGAAAGAAGATAAGGGTGGAACTGCAAAACCAAATGAAAACAAAAAAGCTGTGCAAGCTGCTAAATCAGTTCCTAAACCAGCTGGAGTACTTCAGGGAGGCCAACAGCCTACTAAATCTGAAGGAGACCAAGTGTGGGATAGAATTATGAATACCAGTCGTGGTGGTAGACTAGCTAAATAACAGTTTAGGAGACTAAAATGGCTATAAATAGCGGAATACTAAAAGCTTCCAACATTACAGCTGCGGCATCAAGTGCTGATTATGGGCAGGCCCCAGACCAAAGAAAACTGTATGATTTCTCTGATAGAGTTGCGGAATTAACTCCAGAAGAATCACCTTTTTTCACTTACTTGGCGAATGTTTCTAAGGTTGCGACTGATGATAATGTTTTCAGATTTCTTGAAAACAGAACTCAAATCAATCACACCGATAGAAGCTTCTTATTAGCAGCAGATGTAAATGGCGGTTCAGCAGTTGGTGTAAATGAAGTTCACGCTTTCACCGTAGATACAGCAGCAGGAGCTGCAGTAGAATTCCTTACAAAAGGAATGGTGTTTTCAGTAAGCTCATTAGATACAGCAGCAGGATATACTCAAGTCTTAGTAAGAGTTGAATCAGGACCAGCAACAGTTGGCTCAACTTCAACCTTTCAAGGTAGAGTAATCGGATTATCTGATGCGAATACAGCGACTGGTTATAATGTACTTTCAAACAATGATGTTGCCCAAATTATTGGTACATCATTTGAAGAAGGAACAGCATCACCAGACACTTTTTCAGACACATTAGATGACGGATTTGGTTATACACAAATCTTTAAAACAGCTTGTGAACTAACAAACACAGCAATCGCAACACGTCACCGTGGATATGCGAATGAGTTTGATAGAATATGGGCTCAGAAATTACGCGAGCATAAAATTGACATTGAAAGAGCTATGCTCTTCGGTCAAAAAGCTCGTTACCAAGGCGTTCAGTATACTGAAGGTTTGGTAGGAAATATCTTAAAAAATGTTGCACCAGTAGTAGACAACTCTGCATTATCTTATTCTTCAGGAAAAGGATATTACAGAAGTACAACTACAGCTGAGTTAACATATGATAGATTACTATCAGACATGGAAGTTATATTTGACCCAGCAAGAGGCGGAGCAAGCGAAAAACTTGTTATGGCTTCTTTACCTGTAATTTCATTCTTTAACAAAATGGGCGACGGTGCGTTTATTGATGCATCAGTTGGTCACGCAAACGGTCCTTACAGAGTAAACATGGATAACGTAGAAGGTTCATTCGGACACAAGTTAATGGAAATTAACACTGTGCACGGAAGTATGTTCTTAGTTAAACAACCACTCTTCAGAGGAATGGCAAGCGGAATGATGCTTATGGCTGACATGAGTCAGTTAGCATACAGACCGTTAGTAGGTAATGGTTTAAATCGTGATACTCAAATCATGACAAATGTACAAAGTGCAGATGAAGACTTGAGAAAAGACATGATTCTTACAGAAGCAGGTCTTGAAATCACATTACCAGAATCTCACGCTCTATATAACGTGGAGGGATTGTAAGATGAAAACAGGTTACTTAAATAGAAATAGTGGTAATGGTGGAATGTTAATTCCAGTTGAATTTGTAAATGGAGCTAAAACACTAGAAGCAGTAAAAGATAGCGGTAAAGTTTTTACCCTAGATGCAGCTGGCGGTGCTTACAGCATTACTTTACCAACTGCTTTAGAAGTTGGTATTAACTACAAGTTAATCATTGATGAAAACACGCCAACTGGAGCAATTACGATTGCTGCTGGTTCTGCAATTTTATTTGGTAAAATAGCAGAGTCTGAAGTTGATACAAGTGACGACAACCCAGGTTCTTCTGGTGCTACAGGAGTTTCAAATTTAATTTTTGGAACATCTGCAGAACAAGGAGACTATGTTGAAATCGTTTGTGACGGAGCTAAATGGTATTTCTACGGAAATGCTGCTAAAGACGGAGCAGTTACAACATCATAAATAGTTATTAGGTACTATGGAGTGGGTTTATTCCCACTCCGAAACCTATAAAGAATTTTAAAACTAATAGGAGAAAGAAATGGCTAATTATAATACAATAACAAAAGTTATTATTAATGATATAAGCTCAGATGCAAGCAGTGTAACAGGCTCTTTAGCTAAAGAGATAAATGATTACATACAAACTTTAGATAGTACTAATAATGCTATTGTTGACATTCAATCAGTAAAATTGGATAGAAGTAGAGTTGCATATATTATAGTATCAACTGGATAATAAATGAATTGTCAACATTGTAACGAACCTAATCCTGATGGGATGTTTAACTGTACCTCTTGTGGTCAAAGAGCTTCAGCACCCAAATGGAATACTAACTTTGTTGTTAGGGAAAATAATCCTTATGCAACTGCTATTAGAAAAGACCAGATGGAAATAAAAACACTGTCTCACGAAGAAGGAATGAAAAAGCTCAAAGAAGGAGCAGATAAAACTTCTGCAAAGGGACCAGCAACGAGGATAATGTAATGTACGGTAAAAAGAAAAAAACCAAAACAAAAAAGAAAAATAAAAAGAAAAAGTCTAAAAGATATTAATGGCTAAGAACTTAAAAGGCGTAAGCTTAAACAATTTAACTGCTGTTCAAAAAAGACAAATGAGCAAGCATAAAGTTCATCATTCAAAAGCACATTTAAAAAAAATGGCGGCTGCAATGAGAAAAGGTAAGTCCTTTAAACAGTCTCACAACATTGCTATGAAAGCAGTAGGTAAATAGTGAGAGGATTAGGACAACAAACTAGAAGAAGTAATGGAAAGAAAAAGACTAGACAAGGTATGAGTAAGAATACTAAGATGGGCAATAAGATGAGTACAAAGAATTATATAAAACCATATAGAGGACAAGGTAGATAATGGCTGATTTTAAAACAAGAATAGATGATTTGACAGGCTTTGCAAGCACTGACGATACAGCATTAAGTGACTGGTTGTCAGCTGGTGCACGTACTGTATTAAATATATTGCCTATTGATAAACTAGCTAGAGTAGCAGGTAAAGATGATTTTACTTCTTCTTTTGATGTTGAAGGTAGAAAAATTATATCCGTACTAAGAAAAGATGAAAATAACAGCGGTAAACGTATGCCTTGTAGAATGTTACCTCCTTCAATGATGGGAAGAGTTGATGATTCAAGTTACATGGAAGCTGCATCTTCAAGCGACCCTGCATATATTATATTTAATAATGAGCTTAACACATTTCCTGCATCTGACAGTTCGAGCGATAGTAGACTTATAGCTATAGATACTAGCATAACAGTAGCTCATACCGAGTCTGTTATAAGCAATTTTCCAGACGAAGCAGAAGAGGCAGTAGTGTTATATGCAGCAAGAAATGCATTACAAAGACTTTTAAATAATATACATTCTTCTTTATCAAATTTAAATATAGTAGCAGTATCTCCATCTTCTCCGGCTTTAGGAACTATATCTTATACGGACGCAACAAATGCAGATGCTAGCGTTACTGATGTAGCAAATATTTTAGTAGATTCTATTGAAGAGGTAGACCCTACAGGAAGCGTTCCTACTTTTACTGCACCTGATTTAAATGTAGATGTTTCAACATTTTCTACTTTTCTAGAAGTAGAAGAAGATACAGAATTAGCTCAAATACAACTTGGAAGACTTAATAACGAAGTTACACAGTATCAAGCAAATATACAAAAAGAAGTAGCGGTGTTTAACAAAGAAAATGTTAGATATCAAGCAGAGCTTCAAGATGAGTTAGCAAAACATAATTCTAACTTACAAAGAGCAATTACTTCTGCTCAAATAGCTTCTCAAAAAGCTCAATCAGACTCACAGCAAGCTACATCAACCGACATAGCTAATAAAGCAGCAGACCAAGCTTTATCTTTACAGAATGCAGTTCAGAACATGCAAGCTCAGGTACAAGATAATACTGCATTAATAACTAAATATTCTGCAGACCTTCAAGAGTATCAAGCGGAGGTTCAAAAAGAAGTACAAGAATATACACAAAATTTACAAAAAGATGGCGTTAAATATGGATGGTATTCTCAACAATATCAAATGATTGACGCTCAATATAAAGAACAAATACAATTACTACAAGGAGGTAAGTAATGGCAGCAAATAAAACAACGGTAAATATTTCTGCATCAGTTTTACCTGATGACATGAAAGCATCTGTTAGTGGTTCAATAGTATATAATTTAAACGATGGTGCGGGAGATAACTGTAAGTGGATTTCTTATGCTCAAGATATAGATGCTAGTAGCGAAGCGTTATTAGTAGCAGATATAGGTTATCTACAAGGTACCGCAGGAGATACAACGCCTACAAGAACACATGCTAATGATAATGTTGAATTTATAATAATAAAACATTCTGGATTTAGAGCAGACGGAACAACGGCTACAACGGAAAAACTATTTTTTAATTTTACTCATGGAGTAGCAGCAGATAATGCAACAGGAAATCTATGTTTAGACGCAGGTGAGGCTTGGTGTGGAAAATTCAATACAGCGGAAGATACAGCTAATTTTACAGCAATAGCAGCAGCTAATGATATTAAAGTGCTAATATATGCAGTACTAGATGACGTGGCATAGGAGATAATATGGCAGCAATAGAATTTAACGCTAAAGAAATATATAGCAGAGTATTACAGGCAGTACCTGGAGTATCAGAAAACTATGTAATAAATTTAATTAATGAAGCATTAATTGATATGGGTAGATATCCAAATCAAATAGAGAATGCTAAAACAGATTTAAAACATAATCAATTATGGTATGCTTTAGATGACGGTGAAGACATAACAGTTAACAAAGTTTTTAGATGCACTATCTTAAATTCAAGTGGAGAGTATATAGATATACCAAGGTTAAGCCAAGGTAGAATAAAACAATTTTACAATGAAAGCAGTACGTCTTCTAATACTGCTTGGACGGAGATATAATGGCAGCTGTAAGTAGTTCATACAAAGACCCTAATAATAGTTTTGTTTGGTGGATAGAAGGCGACAGAATAGCTATAGCTACATCCGAAGGAAATGGAAGCACTAGTGAAACTAATCAAGGTAAATTTAAACCTGTACAAATAGGCTCTGGTAACACTATTACTGCGGGATTAGTAATATCTTACTATGCAGAGCCAGCTAAAGTAACATCTATACAAGGAACAGGAAGTACTATAGATATAGACAATTCTTTACAACCAGGTTTAATTGATTATGTAAAAGCAAAAGCTTTAATGGATGCAGCGGCTTCTGCAACAGAACCTACTTTAGCACAAATTAAAATGGCTTCTGCACAACAATGCATGGCTAACTATAAAGAATGTGTTAGAAGGTATGGAATGAAGAAGACAGATAAGGTTGGAGGGACTAGACAAGTAGTTCCTTCTGATTTACGATAATGTATAGAGGCCCTAATGGAGTTGGAAAAGGAGATAAACCTAGAGCTATAGGTATATCTCAAAAAGAATTTGCAAAACGTTGGGATGCAATATTTAACAAAAAAAAGAAAGAAGGAAAACAAAGTGGCAGAACTGAGTAAAGACAGTAAATTTACATTTAGTATAGAAACTCTAATTACATTAGGAACAACATTAGTTATGATTGTTACGATGTGGTTTACTTTACAAGCGGATATACAAGAAGCAAAAGAATTACCTGAACCTCCAATAGGCAGAACTGAGTACGACTTAAAGGACCAGATGATTAGAAACACAATCATTGAAACTGAAAAAGATGTACAGGAAATTAAAGAAGAACAAAAAGAGATGCGTACAGATGTTAAAAACATCGAGCGTATGTTGATGCAAAAGTGAGGTATAGAGATGAATTGGTTATATGGTTTTACATATTTGGTTGGTATTTGTTTATCATTATCGCCCTTATATGGTCAAAGTAGTTTAAAAGACTTACAACAGATTCAATTATTGAGTCAAGATGAATGTATAATAGTTCAAGTAAATGCAGACTGGAACTTTAAAGCTTCATTAGATTTAAATGGTTTAAATAATTGCGTATGGTTTAATGCGAGTATAGATAATAAAGAATACGGTGCAATTATTACAGATGAATGGAAGATAGTATCTGTTCCAACTATTATTATGTTTGAATATGGTAAAGAAGTAAAAAGGTTTGAAGCTGGATTAAGTTTCAATTTAGACAAAGATAAAATCATCAAGGAAATCAAAGATGAAATTGATGAAATACAACTAAGGAAGTTTCAATGATATATTTAGCAAGATGGTTTAAACAGATACTAGGTAGCCTAATATTGATTAGTACTTTAGCAGCACAAGACTTTTTTAAGTTTAGCACTATATATGGTGCATATAGCTTTAGTAGTCCTGTAACTAAAGAACTACAATATCAAGTGTCTGGTGGGCAATTACAAGAGTTACAAGAAGAACTAGATGACCATAGTATTATGACTTTTGGTATTAGAAAATTAGCAAGGTTTGGTTATGAAAATAAACCGGAAGTGTGGTATACTGGAGATGAAGCACCTATTAATGAAAGTGTTGCTATTGGTAACGTACCTACTGGTTGGGAATATGTAATACAATATTCTGACCACAAAGAGTTTGAAGAAGAGTTTGTAAACGAACAATATATGTTACGTTATATGGGAAAGAGTTTTTTGGTAAAAGCCAACTACGATTCAAGGGGCTTAGAAGACGTAGAGTTCGCAGCCTTAGATATGCGTTACAAAAAAAATATAGGTAACTTAGCGTTATCACTAGGTGTAGCTGGTAGAATGCACCCTGCGTACCTAGACTTTAGACCTATTGATTTATGGTGGGCTGAACAAGGTATTGACACAGATGAATTTACACCCTTTTGGGATTTTGCTTATTTCTATGGCTATACAGATGAGTTTGTAGAACAATTTACACAATATGGATATAGCTACTTTGATTTTAAGTGGTATAATGCAGAAGGTGAACTTGTAGCAAACACAGATGACCAATTCTATAAACAAGTATACGGAGAGCTGGTTAAGCAATACAATGAAGAATATGCAAAAGACTTAGGGTATCAAAACGAACTAAGTTTATCGGTAGGTGCAGACTATTATAAGTATACACCAAAGAACTGGTTGCATATGTGGGTAACAACTTATCCAGTAACTAAAGGTATGTCTGACTATTCATTTAATTATGACGTAGTAGACAATGGTATGGACTATGACTTAGGTCTAGTTTATGGTTGGAAGCTAACTAAAAAGTTTGGAGTATTTTTAGAAGGTAGATTTTTGTCAATGTATGATGTTCAATCTTATGAATCTAAGGTTGGACTGAACTGGTTGATATACTAATGGCTAAGAAAAAAACAAAGAAAAAAAAGAAAGGCTTGTATGCAAACATACACGCTAAACGTAGAAGAATTAAAGCTGGTTCAAAAGAAAAAATGAGAAGACCTGGAAGCAAAGGTGCTCCTACAAACGCTAATTTTAAAAGAGCTAAGAAGACAGCTAAAAAAAGAAAGAAAAAGAAATAGTGGCTAGAAAAGCAAAAAAATCTATACGCAAGACTACTAAAGGTAAGAATGCTAATTATAGAAAAACTAAGTCTGGAGCAGGAATGACTGCTAAGGGAGTTAGAGCTTATAGGAAAGCAAACCCTGGAAGTAAATTAAAGACTGCTGTTACTGGTAAAGTTAAAAAGGGTAGCAAAGCAGCTAAAAGAAGAAAGTCTTATTGTGCAAGGTCTTTAGGACAACTAAAACGAAGCTCTGCTAAAACTAGAAACAATCCTAATTCTAGAATAAGGCAGGCGAGAAGGAGATGGAAATGCAGATAATATGTGATTGTGGGTGTGGAATATGCCTAAGTTAAATGTAGTAGCAAGTATTATTGACAAAGTAGCTGGTCATGTAGACAAGTTTACTTTAGATAAAGAAGAGAAAGCAAACTTAATCATGGAGATTAATAAGGCTCAAATAGAAGTTAATAAGATAGAAGCAGGTTCTTCTAGTCTATTTAAAAGTGGGTGGAGACCTTTCGTAGGATGGGTTTGTGCTTTTGCATTGTGTTATCACTTTGTATTACAACCTATGATGGCTTTTGCATTAACTGCAGCGGGATACAATATTGTATTACCTGAATTTGATATGACCACTTTAACTACTGTGTTAATGGGGCTTTTAGGTCTTGGAGGAATGCGTAGTTTTGAAAAAGTCAAAAGGTCTGCATAATGCCAAAAAAATCTTTACAGCTCAATGACTTTAGTAAGGGGCTTAACACTAAGTCCTCTCCTAGAGATATACTTCTAAACCAAGTACAAAAATCCGATAATGTAGTTTTATCTAATCCTGGATTAATTGAATCTGCATCTGACTCTACTTCAAAAAGTAGTTCATCCCCGACTTTAACACATACTAAAAAAGGTAACGGAGCATTTATATTTAACTCGGAGTATAATGTAGATACAAGTGGAGGTGCATCAACAAACCCTAGTCAAATAATAGCATACCCTATAGATGACAGTTCTGGAAATACTACTATACAGTTTTTTAGAAGAGATTTTGATACTCCTGGAGATAACTTTGCTATTCAGGGAACTGATACTGAAATAGATATGCAAGTAACTGGTGCAGTAGAGCCAGTATATTATTTTGTAGATGGAGTTTTGTACGTTTCAGATAAAATTGCAGTAGACTCTAGCATAACAACAGAACCTAGAAAACTTGTATACGTTGATAATTCTTCTAGATTTGGTAGCGATGTTAGCGGGTGGTTCGACACTACGATGCAAGTAGAAAAATTATCTACTAAGTTTGAGACTATAACAAAAGGAACAAGTTTTACTGACCCAGGAGTTGGAGAGTTTAGTATAAAATTACAGACAGACCCAACTTTAGACTCTCAATCATTTTTTGATATTATTGAAAATGATGACTCTGATAACTTTCTTAAAGTAACGCCTAATCCAAATGAAACAAATCCAGACCCTACTGCTGACATAAAATTAACAGATAAATTAATTCATTTAAAACTAACAGATGCAAATGATATGTCATCTGTTTCTTTAAACTATGGAGGAAGTAGCGGTATATCAACTGGAGGAATAGCAAATCTTGTAGGAGAAATTATACATATTAACGGCGAAGCTATGAGAGTAAGAAGTACTAATACTTTGAATGGCTCGGCAACTTTAGATGTGCTACAACTTCTTGTTGATAGAGATGTATTTGGAACTGGAGCTTTAGAACACGCTACCGGAGCAAAGGCTCAAACAACCTTAGAAACTAGTATAAGTGTTACTGGCGGTGGATGGGAAGCAGGTTCCTATGAATTTTGTCATACTATAGTAGACTTACAAGACAATGAAACATTACCTCAAACACCTAAAACAACTTTATTTCCAATAACAACTGGTGCATATTTTACTAATGTAGGATTTAGAATAAAAGATACTGGATTCAGTGCATTAAATACTGGCTATAAAAATGAAAAAGGCGTAAGAGTTTATACAAGAAAAAAAGACGGTAACGGTAGATGGATATTATTTTTAGATGTGGATTATGAAAGAGGAGTTAGAACAAATTTATTTGAGGACTTTAATGCATTTACACACCCTTCTGATGACAATTTTGCTGACGTTACAGGTTTAGACTTAGTAAATCCCTCTTTAGATACCTATGAAAGTATTAATGGATACTCACAAGATGAAGAGTCTATAGATTTTGGTACAAAGGGTGGATATAAAGCTGCTACTGTTTGCGGAAGAAGAGCTTGGGTAGCTAACGCAAGAAAAGATGATACGGTATTTGACGATAGAATATACTACAGTCCAGTTAATAGATTTTCAACATTCCCAGATAGCTATTATTTAGATATAGGTATTAGTGACGGAGATTCATTTACAGCATTACATAGCCTAGGTAATAGGTTGTTAGCTTTTAAACAAAAAAAACTATACGTAATTAACATATCTTCTACCTCTGATGCTGGTTGGTATTTAGAAGCAGAGTATGATGGTACGGGATGTAGACAGCAAGAATCGGTTTGTAAAACCCCATTTGGTGTTTGTTGGGTAAATGACGATGGAGTATATTTATTTGATGGACAATCGGTTCCAAGCGAATTAACTGAATCTTTAGATGACAAAACTTGGAGAAATAATCAAGCTACTAAAAATCCGGCTATAGGATATAATAATAAATACAAACAACTAAATGTAGTTCAAGATACTGCTGCAGATACAGATTTATTTGTATTCGATTTTTTAACTAAGGGTTGGAGTAAAAGTGTTAGTTCTATAGGGAGTTCAGGTATATCAAATCTTATTCCTTCTTATGATGGGTTGTATTACCTAGAATATGGAAGTAGTAATACTAAGACTGTTAAGCTTTTATCTGGAGACGTTGGTACTTCTAGTATTGAACTTATTACAAAAGATTTAGACTTTGGAGATATTTTAACTACTAAAAAAATTAGAAAAGTGTATGTATCAGCAAGAGATGCTTCAGCTAATACAACTCTTACTCTTTCTTACGCATTAAATGGAAGCACTACTTATACAGCATTAACAGGTCAGGCGGTTAATAATGCTAACTATCAAATCAAAGCATTTACTGTAGGCCAGTCGTGTCAGTCTGTATCTTTTAAACTTGTTACAAACGGAAAAATAGATATTAACGACATAAATATAGATTACAGACAAACTAATAAGAGACCTTCATAATGCCAAAATCTGGCAACCATAATGTCAATAACATTGACTCTTTCTTTAGAGTAAGACCATCTAAAACTAATATTAGAGAGGGTGAAACAGTATCATTTCTAGAAGATGGAGTACTTGTAAAACAAGAAAAAAGAAATGGTGTTGTATACGAACAAAAATTTACTGAACTAGCTAGCTCTGCAAAAGTAACACAAACTACTGGAGATGTAACAAACTTAATAGTAGCTGGTAGCTCATCTTCTGAAGGTGATGTAACTGGTATTACAGCTGGCACAGGTTTAAGTGGTGGTGGTTCTGGTGGTAATATAACTCTAAATATAGACTCTACTGTTACTACTCTTACAGGAACACAAACACTTACTAACAAAACTTTAACAGCACCTACTTTAACTACGCCAGCATTAGGAACACCAGCAAGTGGTGTTATGACAAATGTAACAGGTACGGCTGCAAACCTAACAACTGGAAAAGTAACAGTAACAGATAGTACAGCTAATACAAATTTTCCTGTTATATTTCATGATGAGTCTAATGCTTTATTAGATGATACTAGTGCATTAACCTACAATCCAAGCTCTGGTACTCTTGTAGTGCCAAACTTAAATGTTAGTGGAACGACAACTACTGTAGATACTACAAATCTTGTTGTATCAGATAAACTTATTGAGTTATCTAACGGAGCAACTGGAACTCCTGCTGCAGAAGCAGATTCAGGATTAATTATAGAAAGAGGAAGTTCTGACAATGTGTTTATTGGTTGGGATGAAGGTAGCGATAGAGTAAGATTTGCTATAACATCATCTACAGGTTCTTCAAGTACAGTATCTTTTAGTTCTAATGCAAATATACAAGCAGGTAGATTATATGGAGATGTTACTGGAGATGTTACTGGTAATGCCGATACAGCTACTACGTTAGCTACTAACAGAGCTTTTTCTTTAACAGGCGATGTTACTGCTAGTGGAGTTAATTTTAACGGCTCAGCAGCTGTAGAGCTTACCACTACAATAGCAGCTACATCTGTAGAGGGAAGTATGTTAAATGACAATGTAATTAGTGGACAAGGTGCGTTAGGTAGTGCATCAGTAGCACAAGCTGATTTATTTATGATGGATGATGGTCCAGGTACACTTAAAAAAGTTACATTCTCTAATTTAGAAGATTCAATATTTGGAAATGTTAGTGGAGATGCAACAATAGCTGCAGGTGGAGCATTAACTATTGCAGCCAATTCAGTAGAAGGAACAATGTTAAACACAAATGCAGCAGATACTTCTACATTAGAATTATCAAGTGATACCTTATCGGTATTAAAAGTACCAAATGCATTAACTGCAGGTACTGGTATAACAGCAGCAGGAACATTTGACGGAGCTGCAGCTAGAACTGTATCTATAACACCAGCACAAACAGCTATTACATCTATAATTAACACTTCTTTAAGAATGGGAAGAGCAGCTGATAGTGAGTATATAGATTTTGGAACAGATAATGAAGTAAGAATTGCAGCTGGAAATGTAACCTTTATGAAGTTTATTGATGACACCCAAGATAAAATAATTGTTGGAGATGGTTCTTCTGATATAGACTTTATTGTAGATGATAATAGTGGTAATGCAGCCTTTACCGTCCAATCAAGTGACGGTGCTGTAACTATACCAGGTGCTTTAACAGTAGGTTCAATAGGTGGTGTAACAAACTATATTGGTACAAATGTTATTGCTAATACTTATAAATATAATAACAGTGGTAGTGCTGGAGCTACTGCATTTACGATTGGTGCTACTGGTGGTGTAGAATTTACTCAAGCTATTTCTTTAGCTAATGCTGATTTTGCATCTACTAGCTCTGATGGTCCTGTAGTAAGTTTAAAATCTAATATAACAAATGAAGATGCTGTAAATTTTTTAGGTAGAATAAACTTTTCTGCTCCTGTTTCTGGTAGTTCTGGAGATGACTCTAGATTATTAGCAGCTTCTATTGTAGCACAAAAAAGTGCAACATTTAGCTCTACATCAAATCAAACAGATATGATATTTGAATTAGGAGTATCTGAAGTTGCATCTGAAAAATTTAGAATATTAAGTGATGGTAAAATAAAAATTGGTAATGCATATACTTTACCAGCTGCTGATGGTTCTGCGAATCAAATATTAAAAACAAATGGTAGTGGAACAGTATCTTTTGCAGCTGAATCAACTCCTGCAGTAACCTCTTATACTAATACTGGAGATAATAGAGTATTAACTTCAGTTGGTGGTACTACTATTAATGGAGAAGCTAACCTTACTTTTGATGGAACTTTATTGCATATATCAAAAGAAACATCAACAAGTGCAAGTTCTACTGGAACAACATTATTCAAAATAACTAATGATGTAGGTGCTGACTTAAACCAACAGAAAACATTTGTAGACTTTACTTTACTTGATGACAATGCAAATGAAACACCACAAGTAAGAATTGGTGCTGAAGTAGGACATAATGGAGATGCCAACACTCAAGAAAAAGAGGGTAGTGGTGCATTTGTAGTTTATACTAATAATGCAGATACAACAAGTGGAGATGCAGGTGCATCTTTAGCAGAAAGAATGAGAGTTGATTATCAAGGTAATGTCGGTATAGGAACTACATCACCTACTTATGAACTTGATGTTGCAGGGGATATTGGAGTAGACCATGTTATTTATCATAATGACGATACTAATACTTATCATCAATTTACAAATGATAGACAAAGATTTTTTGCAGGTGGAGAATTATTATTAGACTTATTTGAAGGCACACAAGATTATGTAAAACTTGGAGATGGTGGAGATGTAGATATAAACTTAAATGATGATATGTTTATACAAGGTTCATCTTCCAATGTCGGTATAGGAACTACCTCACCTGGTGCAAATTTAGATGTAGCAGGTTCAGGTGGTACTGATGGTGCAGCAGGTTCACCAACATTAAGATTATCTAATACAGTTGACAGCACAGATTGGGATACAGGAGATGTTGTTGGAACTTTAGAATATTATGCACAAGACCCAAGTGGTAATGCACCTTATGTAACATCGTTTATTAAAAGTGTTAATGGTGTAGATGGTTCAAATGGAACTCTACCAAGTGGTGCTTTAACATTCGGAGTAGCATCATACAATCTTTCAGGTGGTGCTGTAGAAAAGATGAGAATTGATAGCACAGGTAATGTCGGTATAGGAACTATCTCGCCAAGTCACGAAATGGTTTTAAGAAAAGACCAAGCAGCAGAAACTGAATTAAGTATTGTCAATTTAACAAGCAATTCAAGTGCTAAAACTAATCTAAGATTTAGAAATGCTACATCAGGTAGTGAAACTGGTAATGGTGCATTAATACAACTTACTAATGGAAACGACTTTAAGATTTTAAATCAGTTTGGTAATAATTTAATATTAGGTACAAGTAATGCAGAAAAGATGAGAATAAACTCATCAGGTAATGTCGGTATAGGAGTCACCAATCCTGATAGTCCTTTACACATTGGAAATAATGTAGCAACAAGTGCAGGGTTTGATAGTTTTGCAGATTATCAAATACTTTTATATGATACAGGAACATCTACTACTTCTTATGGTATGGGTATTAGAGCAAATACTTTTATGTTTAATTCAGATGTTGATTATGAATGGAGAAGTGATAATTCTGCTAAAATGTTTTTAGATGGTGCTAATGGGCGATTGGGTATAGGAACTACATCACCAAGTTATAAGCTTGATGTAGCAGGAGATATTAAAACTACTGCACATTTAGTTCTTCCTTATGGAGAAATAAATGATGCAGGAACTGATATGAATATTGTATCAACTAATGCACTTACTCTTGGAACTGAAAGTGGAACTGCTTTAACTCTTGCTAATGCTTCAACAGTAGTTGCTATTGCTAATAAAATGACACTTCCAGCAAGTCATAGTGCAGATAAAATTACAATGTATAGTGGTGGTAATGAAAAGATTGGAACAGAAGCTAATACATTATTATTTACTGCTGATAATTATAAATTTAAAGATACTGCTGGACACGATAATTTATTTATGAATAATTCAGGTAATG
>Ga0209194_1000261_pt1 | contig 46426 bp, 36 predicted proteins | sample COGITO_mtgs_1004_FD_184787 | JGI IMG/M metagenome (GOLD analysis project Ga0209194, IMG submission 184787) | Pelagic marine microbial communities from North Sea - COGITO_mtgs_100413 (SPAdes) (version 2) | ecosystem: Environmental > Aquatic > Marine > Epipelagic ... | reverse complement strand
CTCAACGGATAAAAGTTACTCTAGGGATAACAGGCTGATCTCCCCCAAGAGTTCACATCGACGGGGAGGTTTGGCACCTCGATGTCGGCTCATCGCATCCTGGGGCGGTAGTACGTCCCAAGGGTTGGGCTGTTCGCCCATGAAAGCGGTACGCGAGCTGGGTTCAGAACGTCGTGAGACAGTTCGGTCCATATCCGGTGTGGGCGTTAGAGTATTGAGAGGATTCTTCTTTAGTACGAGAGGACCGAGAAGGACAAACCGCTGGTGTGCCAGTTATTGTGCCAACAGTAAACGCTGGGTAGCTAAGTTTGGAAAGGATAACCGCTGAAAGCATCTAAGTGGGAAGCCCCCCTCAAGATGAGTACTCTCATCCTTTTGGAGTAAGGTCACGGCAAGACTAGCCGTTTGATAGGCATCAGGTCGAAGTTTAGCAATAAATGTAGCTGAGATGTCCTAATAGACCGAGGACTTGAATTAAACTTATTATTTTTTAATCTGGGTGTTTTTAGCAATATGGAACCACATTGAACCATCTCGAACTCAAATGTGAAACATTTTTGCGGTGACGATACTATGGGGGTAACCTCCTGGGAAAATAACTCGATGCCCTTCTCAATTATTTATATTTGACTTATAAGATAAAATATTAAAATACATTTAAATCAAATGGTATTGATTGATAAGACAGCAAGTATTAATTTACGAGAAGAATACAATAAAACAGATATTCAACAGATTATAGCGAATTTAGAAGCCGATTTAGTTGGTTTAGCGCCAGTTAAAAGTAGGATTCGTCAAATTGCTGCACTCTTACTTTTAGATCGATTACGAAAAGGTTTAGGTCTAACATCAGGGAATCCAGGATTACATATGTCTTTTACGGGTAGTGCTGGTACCGGAAAAACAACAGTTGCACTAAAAATGGCTGATATCCTATATAAACTAGGTTATATTCGTAAAGGACATTTACTAACAGTTACACGTGATGATTTAGTAGGACAATATATTGGTCACACTGCGCCAAAGACTAAAGAAGTTTTGAAAAAAGCTATGGGTGGAGTTTTATTTATTGATGAAGCTTATTACCTTTATAAGCCTAATAATGAACGTGACTATGGTTCAGAAGCGATTGAGATTTTACTTCAAGTTATGGAGAATCAACGTGATGATTTAGTAGTTATCTTAGCAGGTTATAAAGAACGTATGGACGTCTTCTATGAATCGAATCCTGGTTTAGCCTCACGAATTGCTAATCATGTTCATTTCCCTGATTATACAGCAGATGAATTACTTACCATTGCTAAGATGATGTTAGAAGAACAGCAATATAAATTAACTGTCGAAGCAGAATCTATTTTTCTAGATTACATTAAGTTACGTAAAGAAGAGCCTATGTTTGCCAACGCACGAAGTGTTAAGAATGCGTTGGATCGTGCTAGAATGCGTCAAGCTAACCGTATTTTTGAGACTAATCCAACTCAAGGGATTACTAAGGCAGAACTTGTTACGTTAGTTCCTTCGGACATTCTACAGAGTCGTCTATTTAAAGGTGTTAGTGGATCGTAATTAAATTGTCTTCTTTTGTTTAGATAAATTAAGTCTGTTCAGAAACGCAATAAATTGATACACTACTTGTATAAACATAAAAATTTAACCTTATGGCGAAACAGTGTATGATTCAAAGAGAGGTAAAACGCCAAAAACTTGTTTTAAAATATTCAAATAAAAGAACCACACTCTTAAAAGAACTTAAGCTTTCCAATAGTTTAAGTGATATATTTTTTGTACAAAAAAAATTACAGCGTTTACCTAACAATAGTGCGGAGATTCGTCTAAAAAACCGTTGCTGGAGGACAGGTCGAAGTCGTGGTTTCTATAGAGACTTTGGTCTTTCTCGCCACGTTTTACGTGAAATGGCACATCAGTGTTTAGTCCCCGGTTTAACTAAATCTAGTTGGTAAATAAAATCATATATATATAAATTAATGACAACAATAATTGATTATTTCTTACTTGTAAGTTTTGTATTCGCTCTTGCCGCTGGTTTATTTTTAGGATTTAAAGCTATCAAGCTAATTTAATAAAAAGAGTATTAGCAGGTTGACTCTATTAATATAAATAGAACTTTAATATAAATGAATGTAAATAAGGATCCTGTAATAATGATTAAGCAGAGATATCATAAGGAAGTAATTACTGGTTCAAGGAGAATCAGTAATTACTTCTGGGTAATCGTTCTAGGTTTTGGTGGTATAGGTTTTTCTCTTTCTGGTTTGTCGAGTTATTTTAAAATAAATTTATTACCTTTTATTGATATTGCTGACTTAATATTTATACCACAAGGTATTTTAATGCTATTTTATGGTACTTTGAGTACTGTAGTTAGTATTTTTTTATTACTTAGTATAATTTGGGATGTTGGTGGTGGATATAATGAATATAATTTCGAGTTTAGTTTAGTCCGTATTGTCCGTAAAGGTTTTCCGGGTCCTAATCGACGAGTTTCTTTAATTTATCCTTTTGAAGATATTAGCACGATTGAGCTCGAAGTGACGGAAGGCTTAAATTCCTCGCGCAACATATTTATTTGTTTAAAAGATAATCGTCGAATTCCTATTACTTCAGTTGAACAGCCTCGTACATTAGCTGTTATTGAAAAACAAGCTTCGGATTTAGCTAATCTCTTAGATGTTAATTTAACTTTCAAACAATAAAATTTTGAATTTTATTGTTTGAAGAGTAATATAGTTGTATGCGAGCATAGTTTAGTGGTAAAACCTTAGCCTTCCAAGCTAATGATGGGGGTTCGATTCCCCCTGCCCGCTTCAAGTTAATATTTTTTCATCAGATTCGTTTTTTTATTTTTTATCAAAATAAGGATTATTTCATCAAAATTCTTGGATTCTAGGAGGATATTAGTAGTATAAATTTATCTTTAGAATTTAGGCTCTACCGAATTGTTAAAAAATAATTAAACCTAACTATAAAGATAGTTAGGTTTAATGTATAGCTAAAGTTAGTCTAGATGTAATTAAGCAACGATAGATGGAGCTGCTAATGCTACAGGCATTGACTCAGCAGAAGCTAAATCTAGTGGGAAGTTATGAGCGTTACGCTCATGCATTACTTCCATACCAAGATCAGCACGGTTAAGAATGTCAGCCCAAGTATTGATAACACGACCTTCAGAATCTACTACAGATTGGTTGAAGTTGAAACCGTTAAGGTTGAATGCCATTGTAGAAACACCTAGTGCAGTTAACCAAATACCTACAACTGGCCATGCAGCTAGGAAGAAGTGTAAAGCACGTGAGTTATTGAATGAAGCATATTGGAAGATTAAACGACCAAAGTAACCGTGTGCAGCTACGATGTTGTAAGTCTCTTCTTCTTGTCCAAATTTGTAACCGTTGTTTGAAGATTCAGACTCAGTTGTCTCACGGATTAGAGATGAAGTTACTAATGAACCATGCATAGCTGAGAATAGAGAACCACCAAATACACCAGCAACACCAGCCATATGGAATGGGTGCATTAGGATGTTGTGCTCTGCTTGGAATACAAGCATGAAGTTAAATGTTCCTGAGATACCTAGAGGCATACCATCAGAGAATGAACCTTGACCAATTGGGTATACAAGGAAAACAGCAGATGCTGCAGCTACTGGAGCTGAGAATGCTACGAAGATCCAAGGACGCATACCTAAACGGTAAGATAATTCCCACTCACGACCCATCCAGCAAGAAACACCGATTAAGAAGTGTAATACAACTAGTTGGTAAGGACCACCGTTATATAACCACTCATCAACAGAAGCAGCTTCCCATACAGGGTAGAAGTGAACACCAATAGCGTTCGATGAAGGAATTACAGCACCAGAAATGATGTTGTTTCCGTACATTAATGAACCAGCAACGGGCTCACGGATACCGTCGATATCTACTGGTGGAGCAGCGATAAATGCGATAATGTAACAAGTAGTAGCAGATAATAGTGTCGGGATCATAAGAACACCAAACCAACCGATGTATAAACGGTTGTCAGTTGATGTGATCCAAGAGCAGAAACGCTCCCATAAACTAATGCTTTCGCGTCTTTCTAAAGTTGCAGTCATTTTAAAAAATTCCTTTTTAATTGATTTTATTTTATATTTTCCAGCCTTCTGTCTGTTAATATATATTATAGCACATAAAGTTAGATTTGACACAAAATATCGAATTAAGTTTTAAAATTTAATAAATCTTTAGTAATTTAAAATATGGGCTAGCTTTTATTTAGAACAACAATTAATCAAGCTTGTCTAAAAACATAATACAAACTATAATGTATGTATATAAAATATAGGCTCTATAGCTCAGTGGTTAGAGCAGGGGACTCATAAGCCCAAGGTCGCAGGTTCAAATCCCGCTAGAGCTACTATTAAAAATAAACATTTAATCAAGAACAGGAGAATAAGTATAATTTTCCTGAACCAACAATATATTTAAATTCAGTATTTATTTATGTTCATTGTTTTACTTTAAGAATCTCTTTAATTTCCTCCTAATTATATTCCTTTGTTATTTAAATTATTAAACTATGCTAATATTTAAATATTTAGTGGGATCGCAAATTTTAGAAAAAGTGAGTTTTAGAGTTTTTTTGTTCTTTCGCAAACGACAAAATCAAGATTTTATCACTATAGCAATCTTTTCTTTTTTGATGAATTAAATAATATAAACAATAAGCTTAGTTTAGTAGAAGTTTAAAAATATTTAAATTCATTGCAGTAAAAGAAGTTCTTCCTAAACTCCTGCTATTTTTTATTATTTTAAACCTGACTATTATCGCTTATTTTGTTGTGTTTTTTAATTTTAAATGTTTCTTCAACACTTTTATCTGAAATATCCATGGGAAAAAAATTTCTCATGTAATTTTGTTTACAATTTCGTTACCCTAGGAGTGTTAACTTTATTTTTTTAATAGAAATATGTTTTTATTAAACTAAACGTTTGATTCAATAACACAGAGAATAAGAGATCTTTCTGTAGTAACTTACTAGAGTAATAACATTTTTTTACTCTATCATCCATTTTTAAGCTTATAAGATTAATTATTTTTATGCCAAGAGAAGCACATTCTTGCGAATCTCACTATTATCTTCAAAACCCCGTTGAATTCGTTCGTGAAGAGTAAATTTTGTTCATTGAAATAAAGCCCAAAAACTACCTAAAGTAAAGCTCGATAATTCAGTCTATTATTTGAATAAGACTAATTTTATATTTTTAATATTCTATTAAAAATAATTTTTACATTAAAAATAAGATCTGATTAATTTTCAAAACAAAAACTGAGTTTCATTTTGAAAACTAATCTTTAATTAAAACACATAGATTAGTAAAGCAGCAAAAAAGACACTGCCATAACCACCTATTGTAAAGCCACCTGTAAATTCTTTCCAACCTCGATATGAAAGAAAACTGCTTTTGTCTGTAACATCATTAGTATATTGTGTATTAGCAGCTTCGAAACTAACATTTCCATAGATCACTAAGGCTAAAACTAGAATAGTAACCAGACCGACTGCAGACATACTACCCGCAAGTAATGCAATATCTGAATTACGTAAAGGCCCTAATTTGTAAAATGGTCCGAGTAAAAAATAACCATGAGCCATACCAATCTCTAAACCACGTAAAGAAGGGGTTAAACCACGTCTGTAAGCAGGTAAGTTAGACAATATAGCTTCAGTAGCTGAAGATGTAGTTATAGGTGTACTTAAATGACCTACTGACGGGTCATCATAAAAAGGAGTAATAAAATTTGCCATAATTAGGTTTTGATTACTTTAAAAAATAGAATTGATTACAGAGTTAACTGATTTCCGCGACGATATTGTAAAAAAGCTGCAACAAATAAACCAGCTAAAGAAACCGAGATCATCCCCATAACAATTCCAAAAAGAAGTGGTTCAATCATATAAAAATAATGTTCTGTTAATATTAAGTTAACATTTATTATAGTGTAAAGTTTGAAATATATAAATTTAAAAGAGTTTATGAGTAAAATAAAGAAATGCTGACGGGACTGACGGGACTCGAACCCGCAACGTTCGCCGTGACAGGGCGATGCTCTAACCAATTGAACTACAATCCCAAAGTTTAAATACTAATGTAATTAACATGTAATAAAATAAATATCAATATTAAGATAATAACAACTGTAGTATAAGTTTTATTAATTATAAGCTTAAACTTACTTCAATTAAAAAGAGGCTATGCTGCTATAAAATCCTGACATAATGTCCTCTGAAAATTAAGTAAATTTAAGCGTGTATTAATATTAAAAAATAAAAATAAAAATTACAATGCTAAAAAGATAACGCATCCGGATAAAACCGATTCATTTCAATAATAAAACCTGCTGTAAAAGAAAGCCACACGGTTAGTAGCACAGGTGCTGTCGATAAGTATGTTTTAAACGCATCCATAATGTTTTTGTTAAAATAAAGTTTTTAATAATAAATTTTACCACCACCCCATTTTTCTGAAACAACTTTAGGTTGTAACAAAATATGTCCAGCAATAGCATATAAATCTTCTTCAGTTAGAGATCGCATTTTAGGGAAAATATCGGCACTTGCAATACTAGGATGTACCTCTGCAATCGATTCTAGACCGTCAAATGTTGTCGGATTTTTAAGATAGTCTACAAGAGCAGCAGCGTTATTACGAGTAGGAGTTGCTAAGCTTAAAGCTTCTGCATCCAAACCTACATTTGGATTTGTCTTCGTAACACCGCCTGTATGACATGAACCACAAGAGGCATTAAATAAGCGTTTTCCACGTTTAACTTGTTCTGCTGATAGAACAAAAGTTTTACCTGAACCATCTAGAGCAATCGTACGAGTAGCTTCATCTAACTCAATTGCATTTGCTTGTGGAATAGAGAGTAAAAAAGAGCAACAAGAAACAAGTAATAGTTTTTTAACTGTATTAAATTTAAACATTATTGTAATTTAGAAAAACCATGTAATATTGTGATCCAAAAAAAGAGCAACTTACCGAGGTGAGACAGTTATATCTTCATCAGATGCAACAAAATCACCTTGTTCTATTGCTTCTTTCCATGAATTAACAGGCCACATATAACCAGAAAACATAATTTTTAATGCAAGAGGCACATCAATAATAATTTCTTTCTCCATTGGATTACTAGTTGTGGCAACCGTTTGCACATATTTTCGACCTGCCCAACCAATCCAACCAGTTGTGTATAAAAACAAAACACCTGGTAACATAAATTCACCTGCATGGTCTAAACGACCATCTACAATTAAGTGAGGTAAACCATCAGCCCCACAAAGTAAATTAGATTTCCCATAACGATCAAAGCGTCCTTTAGTTTGATTAATTTGACTTTGTAGTGCAAGGGCCGGAGGTGTTCCAGGCTCATATTTTTTTAATCTTATCTCTAATTTCTTAACACTAGCATTTAAACGTTTGGTAAATCCTGGAGATTTTTCACAATCCACAAGAACACCAGTACTGGCTTGACATAGATTCGGGGCCATTACTATTAACAAAGTAGCTAACAATAAAGACGTTATTTTATTTTTCATTTTTAAGAATTCGAGTAGATTTATCCGTGATGAATTTAAATATTTTTAACTTCTGTAAACGAAGCGTTTGTTTATGATTTAATTGATAGAAGGACAATTATCGTTCTATAAATCTAGGGAAACGAAAAGAATTGACAAAATATTACAGCGACGATGTATCAGGAGTCTGTTCAAAATATCGAGAATGTTAAGCTATCACTTGATGATGAACACTATCCTTGTATTAACTTTTTCATTTAATTCGTTAAATTTCTCATCCTCAATGAGATGTTATATCAGCATTTTTTCAAAACTTTTATAAGTTTGTCTAAAAATAGCAGATTTTTTTATTTTTTCTAGTTTCGTTCTAGTTGGTCGTTTGTACTAACCCAAATAAGGGCAGCAGAAATCGGAACAATAACAATAAATAAACCGGCAGCTAAACTTAATAAGAATGATGATAATGATGATGTCATAGATTGATTTAATATTATATATCTTGATTATATAATTATTCTCTAATAAAAACAATATTTTTCCTCAGTAGCCAGAAATAAATATTATTTAAAATTCTTAAAGGTATAATAACAATAAAATAGTTGATCTATAAACTATTTATACTGATGCGTGCACTATTCATTGAGATTTAGAATATTTTTTAATTTTTATCATAACATGTTTATCAATTTATAATTAAATTAAGAGAAAGCTCAAAATGAGACAAATTTTATTATTTTAGGAAAGATTTCATAAATAGAAGAGAAATATTTCTTCAACGTGGAAAACTCGGATAAGTGATATCTATAAATCTAATGTAAAATATTTCTGGGCGTCCGTTGATATTTTGTGACTAGCCTGAAACTCGTACTTATAGAAAGTCAAAAATAAAACTTGATTTAGGCACAGTTTTTTAATTAAAAAATTTAGAAACCAAAAAACTTAAATTTTCTAAAAAGTCTCGAGGGACTGAGAAAAACTAATCACAAATAAATTTTAGACTATAATTCATAATCAATTAATACTTAAATAATTATAGCTCAGAGTTATTATATTAGATAAAATCTTCATTTTTCGTATAATCTCTAAAAATTATCTCAAATTTACATTAGTTTGTATAAATTTTATAAATAAACTAATACTTATAACCTTTGATTTTAAGATTCATATCACCGAACTTTATAAATTTAAAATTTATAAAGTTGATGAAAAAATATTTTTAGTTTACTTAGAAACTTTTCCATTAGATAGAATCAATTTTATGTGCAAATTATTGATGAGTCTTCCAGTTCCTAGAAAAGTTTTTCTGAGCTTTCAATTGGTTCTTCAGGAATAGCGTAAATTATACCGTAATCATCTCGATTCACAAACTTACGCTCAGGAGGATTTTCTTCAAGCTCAAGTCTCCGCAGAATTAAAGCTTCTTCGTCAACTAAAACCTTTACAGGTGACGCGTTTTGAACTTTAAGTTTTATTCTATTATCTGATGCAGTAACATGAATATGGTTTCCTGGTTTAATCTTCTGGGTTAAGAATAATTCAGCTAGTTTATCTTCTAATAAGTTCATTATAGCACGACGTAAAGGTCGTGCACCATAAATCGGATCAAAACCTTCTTTTATTAGAATACCCTTCGCTAAATCATCAACTTCAATTGTATAACCCTGTTCTTCAACACGTTCGGTCAATTGATTTAACATAATAATAGCAATCTTACCGACATCTTCAATTGTTAATGGCTTAAAGACTATAATTTCATCTAACCGGTTAAGGAATTCTGGTCTAAAGAAACCTTTCAAAGCTTCATTAACAGTTTTGTAAATTTTCGCATATTCAGGATCCATAGGTTCCTCGTCTTCTATTTCTATACCCTCATCAATTACTCTATAATCTTCGAATTCTCCATTAAAATCATAACCTAAATTATATATTTCTTGTAGTTCTTCTTTGGTCATGGCGTTGTCATCTTCTGTCTTATCTGTCTTATCTGTCTTATCTGTCTTATCTGTCTTATCTGCTTCTTTTTCTTCTAATATTTTTTCATCAATTTTAGGAATTTTAAATTTATTTATTTCATCTAATTCGTTTAATGCTTCTTCTGTTTCCTCGATTTCTTTTGATCTATCTACTTTTTTCCCATTCTCAGAAGTATCATTAGAACTTTTTGGTGCAATATCAGCAGAACCAATATTAGAGGTTAAAATTAATAAAGTATTACGAAAATCTATAAGTTTACCTTGAGCATCTGTCAGACGCCCGTCTTCTAGAATTTGTAGTAGAATATTAAATATATCTGGGTGAGCTTTCTCGGCTTCATCAAATAAAACAACAGAATAAGGTTTACGACGAATTTCCTCAGTTAAAAGACCACCTTCTGAGAAACCAACATAACCAGGTGGTGAACCGATTAATTTAGCAACAGAATGACGCTCCATAAATTCAGACATATCTATACGTACCATAGAATCTACAGAACCAAAAAAGTAGCCAGCTAAAACTTTTGTTAATTCAGTCTTACCTACACCAGTAGGCCCAGAGAAAATGAAACTAGCGATCGGCCGATTAGGATTCTTTAAACCAACACGTGCTCGTCGAATAGCTTTAGCAATAGCTGAAACCGCAACATCTTGACCAATAACCTTCTCGTGGAGTGTACTCTCAATATTAACTAACTTATCTTTTTCGTCACTTGCTACTTTAGTAACTGGAATACCTGTCCAAGCGGCTACGATATCAGCAATATCGGACTCTCGAACTGTAGGATTATATTTTAATCTTCTCCCCTTTTCACGAGTCATTAAACCTGACATTATTCTTCGCATTTCCACCTCCATAGCAAGACAAACGATAGCTTCCTCAAAGTCATTTGAGCGAATAGCATCATCTTTGTCCTCTAGAATATCTCTTAGTTCTTTATCATGCTCTTTGACTGCTGGGGATAATTTAGAACCGAGTAATCGAACACGTGCACCGGCTTCATCAAGTAAATCAATTGCTTTATCTGGTAAAAAACGGTCAGCAATAAATTGTGAAGAGTATTTTGCTGCTGCAACTAACGATTCATCACTATATTTTAAGAAGTGGTGTTTTTCATAACGACTTCTTAAGCCACGTAAAATCTCAATCGTTTCTTCTATGGTAGGTTCGGGAACGGTTACTGGTTGAAAACGACGTTCAAGAGCGGCGTCTTTTTCAATATGTTTTCGATATTCTTCAATTGTTGTTGCTCCAATACACTGAAGGCCACCACGAGCTAACGCGGGTTTTAAAATATTTGCTGCGTCCACAGCACCCTCAGCTGCACCTGCTCCAATTAAATTATGTACTTCATCAATTACTAAAATGACTTCAGGACGAGCTTCAACTTCTTCCATCACAATTTTGATTCGTTCCTCAAATTCACCACGAAATTTTGTTCCAGCTAAGAGTAAACCAATATCTAAGGAAATAATTTCACGCTCTTCTAAAATATCAGGTACATCACGTTGAACAATACGTTGCGCTAAACCTTCCGCAACAGCTGTTTTTCCAACGCCTGGTTCACCAATTAGTATTGGATTATTCTTTTTACGTCGAACTAAAATTTGAACAACACGCTCAATTTCTTTGACACGACCAACAACCGGATCTAATTTTCCTGCTCGCGCGTCGTCAGTTAAATTTGTACTAAAATCTTCTAAAGAACCTTCTTCATTCTCTTCATCATTAACGTATTCATTGCTTTTCTCTGTTTTTTCCTCATCAGCACCAATAGCAACTAATAAATCTATTTTTAAACGAGACATAATAACGCCTTTTTTATCAAAAACCTTTGCTGTGGCACCACCATCATCTTCATCTAATATTGCTAATAAAAGGTGTTCAGTCCCGACATAACCATGACCTAAATCTCTTGATTCTTCAATTGAATGTTCAAGTACTCGTTTTGCACGAGGACTAAAAGGTATTTCTCCTGGACCACCATCTGTACGACCACGTCCACCAACTTCTTCAACAAGAAGACGTGTCTTTTTCAAGCTAAATTGGTGGGTTGCACGGACAACTCTATAACCAAGTCCATTACCTTCACCTATAACACCTAAGAAGAGGTGTTCTGTACCGACGTAATTACGATTCAGACGTCTTGCTTCTTCCTGTGACAACATCACAACTTTTATGGCCTTCTCTGTAAATCTCTCAAACATTTTTTGTCCTTTTTTAATTTAATTTAATTTAATTTAATCTTAGAATTATAGTCTAGCTCAGCATCTATTCCCAAAACTTTTGACTATTTTCTTAAGATTCTTAAGTTCTATTGCGTCTATTATTAACTATTGTTAACAACAATGCACTCAGTAGTTAGTATCATACCAGCAATTGATGTAGCGTTTTGTAATGCAGAGCGTGTCACTTTAGCTGGATCGATAATACCAAAATCATACATATCCCCAAATTCTTCGTTTGCTGCATTATAACCGATATTAAAATTCTCTTTTTGAATCTGCTCTATTACAATGGCACTATTTTTTCCACCATTTTCAACAATACGGGACAGAGGTGCAATAATAGCTTTTGCTAAAATTAACGCACCGATCAATTCATCATCTTTTAAATACAATTTAGCCCAATGTTTCAAACTTTCGGCTAAATGTACAAAAGTACATCCTCCACCAGGAACAATACCTTCTTCGACAGCCGCCCGTGTGGCATTAATAGCATCTTCAAGACGCAATTTCTTATCTTTCATCTCAGTCTCTGTAACTGCGCCAACTTTAATTAAAGCAACACCGCCAGATAATTTAGCAATACGATTCTGTAATTGTTCGATTAAAAAACCTTCTTCAATTAAATTTAACTGTTTTCTAAGTTTTTCACAATGTTGTTGGACTTGGACTTGAGTTCCTTCATTGATAATTGTCGTGGTATCTTTATTAATAACGACACGACGTGCAACTCCAAGTTGTTTTAACTGTAGATTTTCCATAGATAAACCTTTTTCTTCTGTTACAACTTCTCCATTGGTTAAGATACCAATATCTTCAAGAATAGGTTTTCGACGTTGACCAAAGCCTGGAGCACGTACAGCAGCAACATTAACAACATTTCTTAATTTGTTTAAGATTAATGTCGTTAAGGCTTCTTTTTCTACGTCAGCAGCAATAATCAATAAAGATCGTTTGACTTTAGCAACTTGTTCAAGGATAGGAATCAGATCTTGTTTTACGAGTGTTATTTTTTTATCTGTAATTAAAACAAAAGTATCTTCAAGTACAACTTCCATACGTTCTGGATTAGTTATAAAATATGGCGAAATGAAACCTTTTTCAAGGCGCATTCCCTCCGATATTTCTAATTCAATCGAAGTTGATTTTCCTTCTTCTAATGAAATAACACCCTCTTTTCCAACTTTGTCTAAAGCACTTGCAATCATATCACCAATTTCATTATCATTTCCAGAAGAAATAGCCGCAACTTGGGAAATAGAGCGAATATCTTCAACTGGAATAGCATACTCATTGATATTACTTGTTAAATAATTAAGGGCTTTTTCCATACCTAATTTAAGTGATACTGGATTCGCACCTGCAGTTAAATTCTTCATGCCTTCTTTAACCATGGCATATGCTAAAACTGTCGCTGTAGTAGTACCATCGCCAGCGACATCATTTGTTTTCGCTGCTGCCTGACGAATTAGTGCAACTCCAGTATTTTCAATATTATCACTCAATTCAATTTCTTTTGCAATCGAAACACCATCATTAATTATCTGAGGTGCGGAAAACCCTTTCTCTAAAACAACATTACGACCTTTCGGACCTAAAGTAACCGAAACAGCTTCAACCATGATCTCCATACCGTGAATTAATACACGACGAGCTTTTTCTTTGTATAGGATTTTCTTCCCAACCATTAATTCCTTCGATCATATCTGAAAATAAAATTCACGTATTCAATATAATCTTCATTTTACTATAACATAACTATAACATATAACCATCTTACTATAACATATAGTAAGAATAAATAGAATAAATAATCTTTTATACAAGAACTATTTTAAAGAACTATTAGTATAACTAGAGCAAAATGTTGGTTTTTTTTAAGTAACTAATGAGATTTTAAAAGTTTTTTACTCGATAAGAGAATTCAATATCTTAATTTATGAAATATTTTTCTTTGACGTTAGATTATTTTATCTTTAAAGTTATATTTTATTCAGTTAAGATTTTTGTTGAAAAATTATTAGATAAATCTTGTTAAACTTGATATTATTTAATTCCAAATTATTTAAACTAATCTAAGACACTCTCAATTATATTGAGCTTGATAGTTTATTTTATTAAGAGATCAAATAATATTATTAATACCTAATAATACCTAAAAATTGAAAGTGCTTTTTATAGTTAGATCTAAATAGACTAATAGCTGATTATTAATAAAATACTTAGTTACAACTGACGATTGTCAATTTTGGATTTCTTTATTACAAAAATAAACCTTTTACAGGTGAACTTGCATTAGCATATTGTTTTACATCCATAGAACCTGCTAAATAGGCTAATCTACCCGCGTTAACACCTTTAGCCATACCTTTAGCCATTAAGATAGGATCATTTGAAGTTGCTACTGCTGTATTGAGTAAAACAGCGGATGATCCAAGTTCCATAGCCTGGGCTGCATGACTGGGTACTCGAATACCTGCGTCGATAATAACCGGGATATTCAAACTATTAATCATAATTTGAATATTATGTAAATTTTTTATCCCTTGGCCCGATCCAATTGGGGAACCAAGAGGCATAATTGTAGCACAACCAACATCTTCCAAATGGTGGGCCAGGACAGGATCTGCATTAATATAAGGTAAGACCGTAAAGCCTTTTTTAACAAGAAATTCTGCAGCTTTCAATGTCCCGATAGGATCAGGTAATAAATATTTAGGATCAGGAATAACCTCTAACTTTACAAAATTATTAGATTCCTGGTTAATTTTTTTTGCACACTCGCGACCAATAAATGCTAAGCGAATAGCATCTTCAGCTGTTTTTGACCCAGCTGTATTAGGTAACAACCAAGTCTTGCTCCAGTCTAATAAGTCAATTAAACCCTTTTCTTGACTTTTTTCTGTTGTATTTTGAAGACGCCGGACTGCTACAGTAACTATTTCTGTTTTACTAGCCTCAATACTTTTCTTAGCTAGTTCTAAAGACTGATATTTACCTGTACCTAAAATTAAACGTGAGCTGAAAGTTTTATTTCCAATTTTTAAAATATCCATGAATAAGTTTTTATTTTATACTCCCCAGGTTGGATTTGAACCAACGGCCAATCGGTTAACAGCCGATTGCTCTACCACTGAGCTACTGAGGAAAATAGTCACATAATGATTTTATACTACTTTAGTATAAACTAAAAACAAAGTCAATAATATTGAGAATAAAAACTTTTTAAAACGTTGTCATACTAATTTATAATAAAATAATAAACAAATAATTATATGGAAACATCTAACTTAAAATTACAAAGTCTAATGAATAAAGACTATAAGTATGGGTTTTCTACAAACGTTGAGATTGACTGTATAAAAAAAGGACTTTCTGCAGAAATTATACATTTAATCTCAAAAAAAAAAGAAGAACCCAAATTCATGCTTGAATTCAGGTTACGCGCATTCAAAAAATGGAAAAAAATGAATGAACCTGGATGGGCGCAATTAGATTATGAACCAATTGATTATCAATCAATTCGTTATTATTCAGCTCCAAAAAAGAAAAAATCCCTAAATAGTCTCGATGAAGTAGACCCAGAATTGCTAAGAGCGTTTGAAAAATTAGGCATATCGTTAAACGAACAAAAAAAATTATCCAATGTCGCTGTAGATGCAGTTTTCGATAGTGTTTCTTTAGGAACTACATTTAAAACTGAACTTGCGAAATCTGGTGTTATTTTTTGTTCAATATCTGAGGCAATAAAAAATTATCCAGATTTAGTAAAAATATATTTAGGAAGTGTTGTACCAATAGGAGATAATTTTTTTGCCGCCCTGAATTCAGCTGTTTTTACCGATGGATCATTTTGTTATATTCCAAAGAATACAAAATGTCCTTTAGAACTCTCAACCTATTTTCGTATGAATGATCAAGAAAGTGGGCAGTTCGAGCGTACACTTATTGTCGCTGAAGAAAATAGCACGGTAAGTTATCTAGAAGGTTGTACAGCACCTCAATATGATAGAAATCAATTACATGCCGCAATTGTTGAATTAGTTGTTCTAGACTCGGCTGAAATAAAATACTCAACGGTTCAGAATTGGTATTCTGGAAATGAATTCGGAAAAGGTGGTATTTATAACTTTGTTACGAAACGTGGATTATGTGCAGGAGAAAAATCAAAGATATCTTGGACCCAAGTTGAAACCGGATCGGCCGTTACTTGGAAATACCCAAGTTGTGTTCTAACCGGAAAAAAATCAAGTGGAGAATTCTATTCGGTTGCTTTAACTAATAATTATCAACAAGCAGATACTGGAACAAAAATGATCCATATTGGACCGAAAACTCGAAGTCGAATTATATCTAAAGGTATCTCTGCGGGAAATTCGATTAATAGTTATCGCGGGTTAGTTAAAATCTCTTCTAAAGCGAGAGGCTCAAGAAATTACTCACAATGTGATTCTCTCTTACTGGGTGATAAATCTACAGCAAATACATTTCCATATATACAAGTTTTAAACTCGACTTCAAAGATTGAACACGAAGCATCAACATCAAAAATTGGTGAAGAGCAAATATTTTATTTTTTACAACGAGGAATATCATTAGAAGAAGCATTACAACTAATCATAAGTGGATTCTGTCGAGCTGTTTTTACAGAGTTACCAATGGAATTTGCGTTGGAAGCCGATCGATTATTAAGTTTAAAACTGGAAGGAACCGTTGGATAAAAATTAAATATGGAACAGATAAATTTTAAGGTACCAATTTTTGAACATTCACTATTATCAATTAGAAATTTAAGAGCAAATATAAGCGATGTTGAAATTTTAAAAGGTATCAACTTAGAGGTCAAAGCAGGAGAAGTACATGCTATTATGGGACCAAATGGGTCTGGTAAAAGTACATTGGCAAAGATATTAGCAGGACATCCGAACTATGAAATCACAGGTGGGGAAATATTATATAAGAATGAAATTATTAATGATATAGAAGCCGATCAACGTGCTCATATGGGAATATTTCTTGCTTTCCAATACCCAATCGAAATCCCAGGAGTGAGTAATGAAGAGTTCTTACGTGTTGCTTACAACTTGAAACAAAAAGCTAACAGTTTAGAGGAGCTTGATCCTATTCAATTTTTTCAAATTTTAGATGAAAAATTAAAACAAGTAAAGATGGATCCGAGTTTCTTAAACCGTAATGTCAATGAGGGTTTTTCCGGTGGAGAAAAAAAACGAAACGAGATTTTACAAATGACCGTTCTTGATTCTACACTTTCTATTTTAGATGAAACCGACTCTGGATTAGATATTGATGCCTTAAGAACGTTATCAGAAGGGATTAATACTTACCGTAACCCAACAAAAGCAATTATTCTTATAACACATTATAAGCGATTATTAGATTATATAAAACCTGATTTTATTCATATTATGAAAGATGGAGTAATTAGGAAAACAGGAGATTCCAGCTTAGCTGAAATTCTAGAAGAAAAAGGTTATGAGTGGTTAAAAGAAGAATAACAAAGATTATTTTCTTATTAAATATTTGACTCTTTCTATTTTTTAGACTTTAGTAGTTTTGTGATTATGATTCAAGTAAAAAATAACAAACTTAAATCATCTATCACATCTTAATTAAAGATAATTCCGATAATATTGAAGTAAAATTAACGATTTTAAATGAAATAACTTACGAAAAAGAATCACTAGATCATATAAATTATCTATATGATGAACAGTTCGAGAAGTAAAAATAATAAAGAAAATTGCGTATAAATTTTAAAATTGACGTCTTTTAATTTATATGCAATAATTATGTTAACACCTAAGGGCTTGTAGCTCAGTGGACTAGAGCGCGTGGCTACGAACCACGGTGTCGGAGGTTCGATTCCTCCCTAGCCCTCCATGGTGGTAAAAAATTTTTAAAAAATCAGGATGAAATCAACTCTTTTACATATTTTCACTAAAGTTTCAGGTTATATATTCCTTTACATTATCTGTCCGGCAATTTTTCCTATATTCTCTAGCTTCAACAATACAATATCTTTGTACTCGGTACTATCTGTTCATTGTGTTTGTCAACTTTTTTTATCTATAACCCAAACTCTAGTATCACATCCAAGAGGTACTGATGACTCTGGACCAAATTTAGAGTTGTTCGATTCAGATCTTGATCCAGTGATTGTTGTGCTTCTATACGTTTACTCGAGCTTACTTCTTATTAAAGCATGGCAATTGGCCCCTGGTTTTATGATTGGTCAAACATGTTTCGTACTTTGTCTGGAAATAATGTTACTTGAACTACTGCATATGAGGTTTCTTTTAACAACTAGTCGCCATAGTTTGGGATATGAAGATTTTAATAATTTAGAAATTATATTACAAAACGAAAAAAATAAAAAGTTGGATCTTTATAAAAATTATATGTTGCAATTAACAGCAATTATAGTAATTAGAAATTTACTAATATGGCAAGGTCTAATATAAACAATATCTTAATCTTGATTAGAATTATCTGATATTCTTGTCGATTAAGATCTCTAATTTTAAAAAGTTTGGAGTACGCGCAAGACTGATAAAATTAACAAATTCGAAATACTTATTAACAATCTCGTTAGAGCCAGAAAAAAAGTATCGCAAAAGATCTTTTTACTGAGCATTAGTTTTTATTAAAAAATTCAAAGGATTCTTTAACTAATTTAGAAATATCGGTTCACTATTAAAATCGCTCTCTCCTGTCGATTGTTTCATTTTTTTACTCATATTCTTATTTTTCTGTTAGAAAGACTTATGTATTCAATATATATTTATATATTGAATACATAAGTCTTTTAGTACCATTATTTTTTTAAATTTCTCATAAATTTTCATCTATATTTTCTGGGGGTCTCTTTTTCGGGGGTCGTACACCCACATGGTATAATATCGCTTCATCCAATCCCGGAAATCGACTTTCAATTCCAATTATTGCGCTTAAGACCATAGGCGTTATAATTAAACAACATACGATTGCTGTGTCAGCTTCCCAAAAGCAGCTTTTCAATAATCCATGTTCTGGTTGTAAATAAAGAATAAATTTAAAAAAGGTGTTGTACAAACCTAAAAGTATAGAAACAGAAACAGATTGTACGGCATGATAACGGATAAAAAATGTAAAATTATCACGATTTCTTCCTATACCATAAAATAAGAAGAAAAATGAACCAGTAAGGAAAAGTCCAAAAGTCAGACTCTGTAGATCCTCATACATAATCTTATGCAAAGTTTGAAACACAAAATTACAGGGCCAATAAGATGGATACAATGTGAAAAAGCTTTGAGCATAACGGTTATAGACGTCTAATATTGGTAGACTGTAAAATCCAGCGCTATATAGTCTATCAAATGAAGTTACAATGAAATCATAACTGTCTTTCTTTGCCCAAGAACCCGTTAGATTAGCCGCATTCAACTTCTCTCTCAATAAGAAATTCTTACGCTGTGCATAAATATCAAAGATAAGGCAGCCAATAAAGATAAATGGCAACGCCTTGTAAAATAAATCAATATTGGCAGCGACTTTGTCTAACTCTAATTGCACATCCGGAAAATTTGAATAGAAATCGTCAACTCCTCTTGTTTGAAATTCTACTCTACATTGTTGCTGTATTAAAGATATTTTGATCTCATTTAATAGCTTCGGAATACGATTTAGGAGGGTAGAAAGCACGACCAAATTAATGAAATTAACAAAATATTTATTAATTTTGTTCAATATTCGTTCTAAGACGTTTGATAGAAAAGAAGCGAGCATGGTTACGGGTCCAATACCAATTCGTAACAAAATACCTAATGCCAGAATTATCAACACAAACACAATCCCGGCAATAACCAAAGTAAGCAATGTATCAGTAGGTTCGATCAAATTGGACATAATAGTTCTTTTGTTTAATTTTTTATTCTTAATTTCAATAATTTTTAACGAAAAACGAAGTGATACTCTCAAAATTAAGATGGGCGGTACTGGATTTGAACCAGTGGCCATCTGCTTGTAAGGCAGATGCTCTACCACTGAGCTAACCGCCCAACGTATTATTATTTTACAATATAATGAAACCTTTTGTAAAGATTGTTTTCATATTATTATTTTAATCCTGAGATTTAAACAAATCTCAGGATTAAAACCTAATTTTACAGATTACCTTGTTTTAATGCTAATAAAACAATTAAGTACCTGTTTTTTTGTATACATCTAACATATAAATACCTTAATGTTTCATTCTTGTTGGTTAGCTACACGAAGAAATTTAGAAGGTGCTCCTTTGAAACTTTTCTCTAATTTTAATCTTTTTTCTTTTCTATGGGCTATACTGTTTAATCCTTACATTTTTTTAATTAGAACACATTAATTTAATAGTGACTGAGTTTAGAATAATTTGATAGAGACGAATCTCCATCAAATTACTATCGATTTTGGACTTAACCAAATTCAAAAGTCAACTTTTCTTTTTTACTTCAACTAATTCAGAAATATTATAGTTCGATGAGTTTACTCCATTATAGTTTACACTATCAAAACGTACCGTTACACCATATCTTACACCACTATCATCAATTGAAGCGACTTTACCATTTTTTTTATACCAATAAGACTCAGGACGTAATATTTTTACCTGTGAACCGCGTTTAATAGCCATTTTTAATTTTTCTGTTACTTGACATAAGAAAAAGTATATACCTAAACTAGATATATTTGTTAAAAATTCTATTTAACTATTTTAAACTTTTCTACTAAAAATTTAAAAACTCTATATAGTTTATATTTGATTTATGAATCGTCTTTAAACGTGAGCTTTATCATATAACTTCTTAAATAATATAATTTAGACGACGAACTTTAGAAGATCGTTTCATTTCAATATTTTTGATTTTTGTAAAATGAATTGGAAAACATCTTTCAATTCCAATTCCTTGATCACCCACCTCATTGACTTGTTTGGTTAGCACTGTTTTTTTGCTTATTACAACTCCTTCGTAACTTGAACCCTTGTTTTTTTACCTTCTTTTATCTCAACACTTATCTCAACACTTAAGCTGACTGAATATTTAGAAATCTGTCTTTAGGATCTTTTTCTACGGTATCGAGAATTTTTTGATTATCTTTGTTCATTATCTTTTTTCTAAGTGTAATAAAATGATATTATAGCTATTTGATAATGTATTAAAATATTGCTTTCACTTATAAAAAAATGAAATAAGTTAGACAGAAAAGAAGACACGTTTAATAGTACTAGATCTCTAAATTAGTTGAAGTAAAGTATTTTAAAATTTTTAATTAAAAAACAGCTCAAAAAAATTATTTATTTACTTTTTGTTAAAAGTGATGGTAGGAGGTGTCTCTCTTCATCTTGGAGCATTAGTGTCTTTAATAACACTTTACAAACTTTGTAAATTTATAGATCTATTATACTTAATCCAGAACTTTTAAGGAGTACCAGACTTAATCACGATATAGACAATCAAATACAAAGAATTAAGAATTTCTATTGAAATTTACCGGTAAATAGGTGAATGAATAACTATCGATATTAATGTGATAACAATTGTTAATAAAAGGATTAATGCGGCTGATGTTAATTGACCTGTAATTTGAAAATTCATATCTTATATTGCTCTGTTATCTCTTTACTAAGTCTCCTTTATTCGACTAGGTTAATAATACAGTGATTTCAAAAAAGTAAAATTTAGTTTAACTTAAATTTTTCGATATTGTAAATTTTAGTCAATGGTTAAAACTAGTCTTCAGATCAAAACCGTTTCTCTATCAAGTTAAAGTAAAAAATAGAATGTTCAGTAAAATGATTTTAATAAAATTAGATTAGCGAATTAAAAACACTTAATAATAAATTCCCCTCTTGTTTTTTTAGAATCGCTTTTATCTTAAGTAATCTTTTTAACCCTTTAGATTATAAATTAAACATAGCATTTAAAATCCCCAATAGTATAAATAATAAAGTGACAAAAAGAAGAACCGTTAATATTTTATTTAAATTACTTTTTTGCTTGTTGTAGAACAGGACTTAATAAAATAAAAACTAGACCAAGTAAACTAGTAATAAAAAACCGTGGAATTGACCTACATTCTTCCAAAATAAAAGGATATTATTAAAAAAATAATTTAAACTTAGTTGAAAGAGAAATTATGATCGTTTAAGTTTTAATAACTTATAAAGACGAACCTAGACCAGAATATGCACCATAAAAAAAAACACTGAGCACTAAAACAGCTAAATCTCCAACAATTCTCGTCTTCCTGATAAAAAATATGTTTGACATATATAAAGTATATACATATATATATATTATCAAACATAACCGAACACGGTATATTGCCAAGAAGATATAAGTGAATAGCCAGTACATAACGAAAATGCATTTTTTTAGAATTATAAATAAAACATATCTCTTTAGACATTTTTTCCCTTTAGATTAAAAGTACTCTTATGCGGTATCAAATTTAAACCAGTGGCTATCTGCTTGTAAGGTAGATGCCCTCGCTGAGCCATTACTCACATTATATTGAAACTTTTGTAAAGATTGTTTTCATATTATTATTTTAATCCTGAGATTTAAATAAATCTCAGGATTAAAACCTAATTTTACAGATTACCTTGTTTTAATGCTAATAAAACAATAACAATTGGTCCTGATAAAAGGATTAATGCGGCTGAGGCTAATTGACCTATAATTTGAAAATTCATATCTTATATTGCTCTGTTATCTCTTTACTAAGTCTCTTTTATTCTACTAGGTTAATGATACAATAGTTTGTATAAAAGTAAAATTTAGTTTAACTTAAATTTTTCGATATTTTAAATTTTAGTCAATGGTTAAAACTAGCTTCAGAATCAAAACCGTTTCTTTACCAAGTTAAAGAAAAAAATAGAATGTTCAGTAAAATGATTTTAATAAAATTAGATTAGCGAATTAAAAACACTTAATAATAAATTCCCTGTGTTTTTTAGAATGGCTTTTATCTCAAGTAATCTTTTTAACCCTTTAGAATTATAAATTAAACATAGCATTTAAAATCCCCAATAGTATAAATAATAAAGTGACAAAAAGAAGAACCGTTAATATTTTGTTTAAATTACTTTTTTTTGCTTGTTGTAGAACAGGACTTAATAAAATAAAAACTAGACCAAGTAAACTAGTAATAAAAAACCGTGGAAATTGACCTACATTCTTCCAAAATAAAAGCATATTAATAAAAAAACAATTTAAACTTAGTTGAAAGAGAAATTTTTTTGTTTTCCTATGATACGTTTAAGTTTTAATAACTTATAAAGACGAACCTAGACCAGAATAAGCACCATAAAAAAAAACACTGAGCATAGCTAAAACAGCTAAACCTCCAACAAGGCCTACAAGCCAAAGAGGCACACGACCAGTACCAGCCATAACAATCTCCTAAATATAATTAATTTAATTAAAAAAGTAACTTGAAAACAAAACAGCTAAAACGAAAATAAGTAGAAGTCCCCAATAAAGAGATGTACGACTTAATTCAACAGGTAATCGATTTGGATTTGGTCCTGACATGAATATTTCTCCTAACGTTGAATGAACTGCATCGATGTAATAGCTCCTAAAAAGAAAACAGTCGGAACTGCTAAAGCATGGATAGTTAACCAACGAAATGTAAATATTGGATAAGCTATTGGTTGATTTTTATTATTTTCCATAAATATGATTAATTTTTCTTTTATAAGCCTTTAGTTAGCTCTTCTAATTCTTCTTTAACACTAAAACGATCATTAACTAAAGGAACTTGTTGACGATCCTGTGTAAAGTATTCGTTTGGGCGTGGTGTTCCAAATACATCATAGGCTAAACCAGTAGCAATGAAAAGAAAACCAGAGACGAATAATGAGGGTATTGTAATACTATGTATAATCCAATAACGAATACTAGTAATAATATCTGAGAATGGGCGTTCTCCCGTCGATCCACCTGACATAATAATTTATTTCTTTATTTAAATTTTTATTTTGCACTCCAAACTCTAATCATATTATATGCAAAAATGAATAATATAATGTAATAAAAGTAGACATTTAATTATTGATCCTAATATAAGACCGGAAATAAGATTGGAACATATGATCTATAAAATTTGAGAATTTAGATAAAAAATAGTCAAAATATTAAAATATTATAATAACAATATAAAAAAATGAAAACCTATAATCATTAGGAAATATTCTTGACTAAGAGAAACAGCTATGATATCGTTTTGTTACACTTAGAAAAAAGATAATGAACAAAGGTAATCAGAAAATTCTCGATACCGTAGAAAAAACATACCTAAAGACAGATTTACCAAATATTCGCGTTGGGGATACAGTCAGATTAGGTGTTGAGATAAGAGAAGGTGAAAAAACAAGGGTTCAAGCTTACGAAGGAGTTGTAATAAGTCAAAAGAACAGTGGCTTAAGCCAAACAATTACAGTGAGACGGGTGATGCAAGGAATTGGAATTGAAAGATGTTTTCCAATTCATTCTACAAAAATCAAAAATATTGAAATAAAACGCTCTTCTAAAGTTCGTCGTTCTAAATTATATTATTTAAGAGGTTTATCTGGTAAAGCTACACGTTTAAAACAACGTTTTACATAAAGATTAAAATAATATCGACTTTATCTTAGACTATTATTATAAACTATTATAACAAAACTCACAAGAATCGAATTTTTAAATTTAATTATATATTATTTTATAAAATCGCTGGAATTAATTACATAATTTTGCATATAACTTCTATTGATTTTAGTAAAGAGCACTAGCAATAAAAGCTAGTGCTTGCCTAGAAAATAAACAAACGTAATTAGAGATCAATAAATTTAAACAAAATGTAACAATTCTCTGATTTATAAAATTTGAAAATATAGAGAAAATATAAAGTATTATCAAATAACATCAGAGCTTGACTTTCAAGTAAAAATAACATTTCTGAGTGTAGAAGAAAGATCTTTAATCATTGACGGATCAAGAAATTGAAGATACTAATCATCGAAAATATTGAATAAAATACATTTCATTTATTATTTAAAAGTATATCGATACTTATCGAGGTAAATGATTGGGTTTAAAAATAAAATATTTTTTATCATTCTTGCTAAACTACAATTCTATTAATCTTTGATTTTTGTAAATAGATAGATTTTAATCGACTAAGAAAAATTCATTTTTCACTTTAGTTTCTTTCACAATTCGTCTACTATCACTATAGTGGGTTGCTAACTCAATGGTAGAGTACTCGGCTTTTAACCGATAAGTTCTGGGTTCGAGTCCCAGGCAGCCTAATGCAATTTTCGACTCAGTGAATAATTCTATCGTATTTTATAGATCTTTTTCTTTTGTTATAATCTTTTTCAAATTTAGAGATTCAAGTGTTTAGTTTGTTTTTTATGAAAAAATTTAAATATACGAATTATTTAAAATTGTTTATAATCTACTTAAAGGTCATTAATTTACTGTTTATAAAAAAAATATTTATGATAACGATTTTAGTTTCTAAATTGCCAGACGCTTATGTTATTTTTAGCCCAGTTGTAGATGTTTTACCAGCAATTCCATTTTTCTTTTTATTATTGGCTTTTGTTTGGCAAGCCTCAGTAGGTTTCCGTTAAAGTTTTTTTATCTTACATTAAAAAAGAAATCGCGTTCTTTATTTCATAGAAAGATTTATTTAAAAAATGTAAGATAAAAGATTAATATGGTGTAGAGTTAGAAACTCTATAATCTTAATTTCTATACCATATTAACAAATATCAAATATAAAAATTATTAGTATAAAGAGTCAAGTAGAGTTGAATATATGTGCAAAGAAGAAAGTGAGGTATAGTTCATTTTCAACTTTTTCTAAATTCTTATCTGCTAATATTCCACTCAAGCTGATAAAACATAGTATTGAGCAACTTTTGTAGGAAGTTAAGTTTAACAAACCTTCAAACCGCTGTGAAGAAAAGTAAATGTCAATATTGATCTAAGATACTTTATATAAATTCAGTATCAAAAAAAATTAGCTTCTGCAAGCATCGAAAGACTTTCGATAATTTTTGCTATATAGGATCATTTTAAATATTGAAGATACCAATACAAATAACATGTTTTTTAACTCCTATAGAATTTTGAGAGATGAAGATAAGATCTCCCTTTTTTGATGTTACTCCTAAGTACTGTAATTTTAGACTTATCATATTTTTTTGTATTTTTTAATTTAGATGTTTTCTTTCAGAATTCGACTTTATTTTTTGAATATGTTAAAAGATTAGTAAAAAAATTTCTTGTGCAAACAAAAAATGTAATATGAGAAACACTATATGTTTTTATCTGTATTTTAAAATTTGATTATTAGACATTCGACGTATTCTCTGTTTATTCTTATTGTTTTATTCAGAGTTTCTAAGTTTCTTTCTTAATCCATAGTTGATGTTATGTAGTTATGTAATTATATCAGCCCATTTTCCAGAGGTTGTATATATAATGTGAAATCATGTTAATTCGAAAGTTGTGTGATTTAATATGACAAATTTGATTAATATCCCAATATTTTAAGTTTTGGTCTATATGAGTAAATGTTTTTCACATTAGTTTATCTTTTCTAAATAAATATTTAAATTTATATTTAATAAATCACATCGTATTGTATTTTCATTTTAATTAAATCTAATATACATGAATGTGTCTTTTTGTGAAATGCACAACTTGCTGAGTTTTATCAGTATATTTCTCTCTTGTAAAAATCGTATTTTATTGAGCCTAAGTAAGTCTAAAATAAGATTATACGTAATTTTTAATAATACTTTTTTTAATTACATTCTAAATATCCTATTGTAGCTTTCTCATTTACAAAAACTCAACAATTTAGATCACCTCTTAAAGATCGGTCTTTTTTTGTAATAAAATATTGATTTTCTCATTATAGATCAAAGTTCTGTAAGTTGCTAAGAGTCGGATATCTTCTCATCTATTTATACTTTTTCGTCAATTCTTTAAGCTAGATAGATAATCAAAAGTTTTCACTCTTCACGTTAACAATCAAGCGTATCTTATTTTGATTTTATATTCCTACGTCCCACCATAGGCGATAAGAGATTCCCTTGGATTTCTTCTTGATTTTGTGTGGGCTTCTTAATATTTTTTACTACAAATTAAAAACTTTTCAATACACGTTAACTTAAAATTGATTTCAATTTGATAAAATAACTTTCCTTGAAAAGTTCTTATTGACTTTATCCTTTAAAAGCGATCCTAGGGTTCTTGTTCTCTGACCCTCTTGTTAATAAACTGAGTGTGCTCTGATTTGTCTAGATAACAATCTTGTTATTGATTTTTCTCAATAGTCTATAAACTTTTGATTATATCCGAAAGTTTCATCTAAATATAGAAACAATAATTTTAGGCGAGATACACTCAAATAGAAAAATCATAAATTGTTTTACCTTCAGATCAACTTATAAAAAAATATTTTTTATATTTGTTTATAATTATGGTTAGCTAAAATATTACCATAATGAATTTCTATAATTTTATTTGTTTTAATAAACTTTAAAATTGATCGTATAAAAAATAACGTTCTAAATTATTAGTTATTTTCTACCTCATGTTAAAAATTGGCGTTACTTTTTATACCATCTTAGTACTTTTTCATCATGGATTCAATACAAGACCTTTTTTGTGAGATCGTTTAGCGATATTCTTCTCGCTCTAGAAATTTAGCTTCCCCAAATTGTTCTTTCTGAATGGCTGATTTTTTTCGACGATATCCTTGATGGCGCGTTCTATTATCTAATTCAACGCGATTACGTGTTTCCATCAATTCAAGCGTTATAACGCAAAATAAAAAGACTAGTACACCTTGTGTGAAGATCAGCATTTGATCTAGCCTAAAACCTTGCAATAAAATTCCTATAGTGTAAGGTATACCTAAAAAAATAGTAAACTCATCGGATTTACCTGTCAACGCGTATTGTTCGTTTTCCCTAATTGTTTTCATATACGCTAATACAATCCAAACAGTACCTGCTAATAACCAGTAATTACGCGGAATAATGTTAAATGACATATATACTTTCTCCTTTAAAAAGATTTAAATTGTAATTGTAGAATACTTAACTTGAGCCTATTCTTAGAGTAGGCCGAGTTGGATTTGAACCAACGTAGGCACAGCCAGCGGATTTACAATCCGCCCCCTTTAACCACTCGGGCACCGACCCTTTAATTACCCTAAGCGGGTAACGCGATTCGAACGCGCGACATCGACCTTGGCAAGGTCACGCTCTACCACTGAGCTATACCCGCTATTAGACTCATATTTTATTATGGCATAAAATGCTCATAATTTCAACATAAATTTACATCTTTCGCTAAACTGGGGTAGTAGGACTTGAACCTACGAATGGCGGAGTCAAAGTCCGATGCCTTACCACTTGGCTATACCCCAAGTATAATACAAGATATAATAATCATTATCTAATGTCAAAATTCATAAAGTTCTTTGAAAGAATCTATCTCTGGTTTTCATTTTCTAAAGAAATAAACTTAAGAAATAAAAGACGCAAGTTTAATTGAGCGCGGTTTGTTTCTGCACTAACAAAAATTTTTTTCTGGGCGTTAAGTATCCAAAATTGGGTATATGAAATATAACTGATTAAAGTACTTATCATTAACATACCAAAACCTGAGTAAATTATTTTTATACCAGGATCTGCTTTAATTTGAAGTCCCGTTTCTGTTATTATTTCAATTATTTGAAATGATTTATCTAATAAAAGTATTTCATTTATATTTATTTCTCCTATAAAGTTACCCAATGTGTTGTAAACTAAAAAGTTTCCTTCTAAATTTTTTAGGATTAAGAATAAACCTGTATCATTTACAAAAGGTATCCATGAGCTCCATAAGTTTTTTGCATTTGTAAATGGCCCTAGAGGTAATTGGTAGATTTGATTCTCTATTTTACATCGTAAACCAATGACGTTCCAATCAGTCTGGTAAATAGTTAAGCTTTTAAAATGTAAAGGAAAGTTAACAGAAATGGTTTTTCTTATTAGCTCATTACCTTGTGAACTTAAGACAGATAAATCACTATAAAACTGTTTTACTTGATCTTCTTTTGTATATTCAATCCAAAAATCATTCATTCTTAATGGAATATCTGGAACTTCACTAAAAATACTGACATTATTCGTATTTTGTATATGAAAAATTTCACCTTTAGTTATTAATTCTTGGCTACTAAAACCCCCTAATGCAGCTATCATACTTCCGCTTAAGATTAAAAGTAAACTCACATGTACGATTATCGGAGCAAATCGACCTAAGATACCTTTGTAAGCATAAATTTTAATATTTTGCTGAAAAATAGTGTGACCCGTGTTTTGTAAAAATTTTAGTAAGTCTAAAAAACTTTGTTTATTAATACTAGAAGTTAATTTTTGTTTCTTAAATTGACGTGGTTTTGATTGAAAAAAGCATCTACGTGCTATTTTTAGAGTCGGGAACTGTTGAAAAAAGGTACAACTGATTAAACATATACCTAATAAAATTAATGACGTTATATACCACCAAGTTTGATAGACATGATCTAAGCCTAATGTTAGAAATATGCTCCAATAAAAAGTGTTGGCATAATTAATTTTATAAAATTCAACTGATTGGCCTTGTTCAATAACTGTCCCAATAATACTAAAAAGGGCAATGATCAAGAGTAAGCTTATCGCAAGCTTTAGACTCGTAAAATAACGGAATACTGAAAAATTCATAATAGTGTGTTCTTTTTAAGATGCTAATCTAACCTTTCCCGATAAAGCCCACTCTTGTAACTCTTGTATTTGTTTAATATCTACCTGAGAAATTGGTATAATTTGTTTTAAACCGATAATAATATCTTCATCTATAAAATCCCTTCTCTCATTAAATGCAATAAACATACCTTCAATAATTCCTTGTTCTATTTCTGCTCCTGAAAAACCTTCGGACTTCTGACTCAAAAGTATGGTATTAAAATCACCTAGTTTTTCCGGTCTTAATCGTTTCAATAATACTTCGAATATTTGTTGTCTTTCATCTGAATCGGGTAAATTTACAAAAAATATTTCATCAAACCTTCCTTTTCTGATAATTTCTAGAGGTAATGTTTTAAAATTATTTGCTGTTGCTACAACAAAGACAGGACTTGTCTTTTCTGATAACCAAGTTATAAACGTACCGAATACTCGGCTAGTTGTCCCAGAATCATTACTTGTATTTTGTGTGGAAAAAGCTTTATCAATTTCATCTATCCATAATATACAAGGAGCTAATGCTTCAGCAATATCGATCATTTGTCGAACTCTACTTTCTGATTCACCTACAATACCAGCGAATAATCTTCCTACATCAAGCCGTAATAATGGGAGTTTCCAATCATTTGCAATTGCTTTTACTGTAATAGATTTTCCTGTACCTTGTATACCACCGATTAATAAACCTTTCGGAGAAGGTAACCCGTAATTTTCTGCCTTTTCACTAAATGCACCTTTTCTTCTAAGTAACCATTCTTTTAAATTTTTTAAGCCACCAATATCATTTAGATAGATTTGACTTGATTCAAACTCTAGAATTTCGGTTTGACTTATTATTTGTCGTTTTTCTGTTAATATTAAATTAATTGTCTCTTTATTAATTTTAGAATATTTAGCTATTGATTTTGACAGTGCTCTTCGGATACGTTCAATAGATAAGCCTTGGCAGGATAGTGCTAAGACTTCAATAAATTCAAGATCCAAGGTTTGGTCTAAGGATGTAAATAAGCGTTTCAGTTCACTTTTGATTTCCGTCAATGTAGGTAATTTGAATTCTGTAATAGTAATTAAATCCCTTAATTCACTTGGTACATTAACTTCTGTTGCTGTGATAATTAAAGTTTTGGGCTGAGTCTTTAAAATTCTCCCCAAGTTCTTTATTTTACGAGCGACGGATATATCACTTAAAAATTTGTTGAAATCCTTCAATATGAAGATTGCTGCGGTCTCTGCAGTTACCTTTTCTATTAAATCCAGGGCTTGCAATGGATTCTTCGATGCAAACCCCTTTATATTTGGGTTATTAGTGTAGCCTTCAACAAAATCCCATGTATAAATAGCTCTTTCAGGTAATTTATGTAAGGATCTACGTATAGAATACTCGAGTCTATCTTCTTCAAAACTATAAATATATAGTATCGGGTATCTAGCGTTTAATAATAAAATAAACTCTTCGGAGAAATTCATAATAAACTTTGAAGAGAATTAATGGCTTAGCCTTAAGCGACCTTTTTTACGGCGAAGTTTTATGATTTTCTTACCTTTACTATTTCTCATACGTGCTCTAAATCCAGATACTTTCACTGCTTTCCTATTTGTACCACCTAACGTTCTTTTAGTCATAATTAATCCTTAGTGGTTTTAAACTCTATACAAAACTTGATTTTAGCATATTATATACTGAATTGTATTTGATTTCACGTGTAGTTTCAATAAATAAATTAAAAGCTTCATTTTTATACTCTGTTAATGGGTCTAATTGTCCATAACTTCTCCAACCAATTGAGTCACGTAATATATCTATCTTTTCTAAGTGGGTTTTCCAAGCTAAATCTATTTGATTTAGCAATAAAGATTTTTCTAATAAACGGATTAAACCTGGTGTGTACATTTCAAATTCAATTTCTTTTATATCGTAACTTAGCCAAAATTGGTTACAAAATAGACGGTATAAATCTTTAAGTTTTAATTCTTTTGCTTGTGTAAAACTAACAATAACGTAAGGAACATTTAAAATATAAGATATCTCTTTATTTAGTTTATCAAATTCTTTATCGGGAGAGTTCTTTTTCATCGTCATTCGTTTAAGTTCTTGCACTAAACTTCCTATTAAATCCTCTCCATAAAAAATTAGTTCAGCACGAACACTTCTGAATCCGAGTATTAGTTTTCGTTCATTAAATATGGCTTTTCGTTGAATGTTTACTATTTCATCATAGTCTGATAATCGTTTTCTTGTATCATAGTATTGTGATTCAACTTTTTCTTGCGCTGAATTCAAACTCTTTGATAAAAAATTACCTTGTAATGGATTATCATTATCTAGTTGAAATTGATTCATTAAATTCTTTATATTTGATCCACCAAAGATTCTAATTATATCATCGTCTAAGCTAAGAAAGAAACGTGAACGACCTGGATCACCTTGTCTACCAGCTCGACCACGTAATTGGTTATCTATACGTTGTGATTCATGTCGTTCTGTTCCAATTACGTATAATCCACCAGATTTAATGATTCTTTGTTTTTCATTATCACATTCAATTTTATAAATATTATAATAATATTTATATAAATCATGAACGAGATTATGAATTAGATCTGTCTTATCGATAAAACCATTTTCAATAATATTTATCAGAGTTTTCTCGGTTGTTAATCTATTCCAATATTTTAACATTTGGATACGTTTAATTGCTATTCCATTTTCGGCAATATATTTTAGAAGTGTTTTGACATCATGCAGATCTTCTATGTTTTTAATTTTTTTTACATTTTTATTCTTAAATAATGTTTTATATAGCTCAGAAGAGTCGTTAATGTTAAATTTTGATAATAAGTTTATAATACGTTGACGTGATTTAAAATCCGGATTACCTCCCAGCATTATATCTGTGCCACGCCCAGCCATATTTGTTGAAACTGTTATGTTATAAGAGCATCCTGCTTGTGCTATAATCTTTGCTTCACTTTTTAAATTCTCAGGTTTTGCATTTAATAACTGGTATGGTAATTTCCGTTCATCTAATAATTGTGCAATTAATTCTGATTTTTCAATATCTGTTGTTCCTATTAATATAGGACAACCTGTTGAATATACGTTTTCGCATTCTTTTATTACCGCTTTCCATTTTGCTAATTCGTCTCTGTAAACAAGGTCAGAAAAATCTTTTCGAACCATTGGTTTTGCTGTCGGTAAAACTTCAACATTAAGTCCATAAATTTTCTCTAATTCTACTTCTGCAGTTTTTGCAGTTCCAGTCATACCTGATAATTTTGGGTATAGAAGGAAAAAGTTTTGGTATGTAATAGATGCTAGTGTTTCTGAACCTTCAAGAATAGGGACATTTTCTTTTGCCTCTACTGCTTGGTGTAAGCCATCACTCCATCTTCGATCTTCCATTATACGTCCCGTAAACTCATCCACTATTAAAATTTCATTATTTTTGACAATATAATTTGAATCTATTGTGAACAAAACACGAACTTTTACTGCATTTAAGATATAAGGTATCCATGGATCTTTAGGGTCGTATAGGTTTTGTATATTTAGAAAAGTCTGTACCTGAGAGATTCCTTTACTTGTTAAAGTTATATTCTTATTTCTTTCATCAACTTCGTAATGAATTGTTTTTTCTAAGTAATTAGCAATTTCATCAGCAACTACATATTTCTCAACAGGTGTTTTTGATGTACCTGAAATGATTAAAGGTGTTCTTGCTTCATCGATCAAGATAGAGTCTACTTCATCAATTATACAATAATTAAATGGTCGCTGAACTAATTCTGAAGGTTCAACCGCCATATTATCTCTCAAATAATCGAAAGCAAGTTCACTGTTTGTTAGATATGTTATATCTGAAGCATAGCTCTTTTTTCTCTCCATCGGTGTCATATTTTCATTTACTAAACCAACGGAAAGTCCAAGGAATCTGTATAATTGGCTCATCCAATGTTGATCGCGTTGTGCTAAATACTCGTTTGAAGTTACAACATGTACGCCTCTTAAGGATAAAGCGTTTAGGCAAACAGGTAATGTTGCAACTAATGTTTTTCCTTCTCCTGTTTTCATTTCTACTATTTTCCCTTTATGTAATTTTAATCCACCAAGGAGTTGAGTATCAAAATGTTTTAACCCGAGTGTACGCCAACTCGCTTCTCGAGTTAATGCAAAAGATTTCTCTAATACGTTGTCAAGTGATGCTTCTTTTTTTGCTTGAAGTAAAAGTTTCAACATTTCTTCGCGAATTTCAATGTCACTGAGTATTTTTATACTTTGCTCTAAGTTATTGATATTGACTATTTCTTGACTTCGGATTATTTGTTTTGTCTTATTGGGGTTAAAAAATTTTAACATGTTTTTAATTTATTTAAATGTACTTTTTAAACTCTAAAATTTCGGGGGTATAAAATATTGTAGCATAAAATCAGTTTAAAATTACTCTTTAATGGAATTTCTAATTTATGAAGCTTAATTTTATTTAATTATAGCTGGTGAAGGGACTTGAACCCCCGACCTACTGATTACAAATCAGTTGCTCTACCAATTGAGCTACACCAGCTTTCTTTGCTACTAATATACTAGAAAGTATTTTTTATTTCAATTATTTTAAAATAAAAAAATTAGTATAGCTATTATAGTAACTTTGGTTTATACTACTTATAAACTTATATTGAAATATATATATATATATATTTATGAAATATGAGAGTTTCTATTTTCCAAAAAGGAAAGTTATATGACTGTTAGTCCAAACGAACGTGAAACTAAAGTAAAAGTTTTAGTTGATCGTAATGTTGTTGATACAAATTTTGAAAAATGGGCAAAACCTGGCCATTTTTCAAGAACGTTAGCTAAAGGTCCCAAAACCACTACTTGGATTTGGAATCTACATGCTGATGCGCATGATTTCGATAACCAAACAAGTTCGTTAGAAGATATTTCTAGAAAAATCTTCAGTGCACATTTTGGTCAATTATCTTTAATTTTTTTATGGATTAGTGGAATGCATTTCCATGGTGCATACTTCTCTAATTATTCAGCTTGGTTAACAAATCCACTAGCTATAAAACCAAGTGCCCAAGTTGTTTGGCCTATTGTTGGTCAAGAAATCCTAAATGGTGATATGGGGGGTAATTTCTCAGGTGTTCAAATTACATCTGGATTCTTCCAAATTTGGCGTGCTGAAGGAATTACTAGTGAGGTTGAATTATATTGGACAGCTCTAGGCGGCTTATTTATGTCGGCATTAATGATGTTTGCAGGTTGGTTCCATTATCATAAAGCTGCACCTAAATTAGAATGGTTCCAAAATGCTGAGTCTATGATGAATCATCATTTAGCCGGTCTATTAGGTTTAGGTTGTTTATCATGGTCAGGTCATCAAATTCATATTGCAGCACCTATAAACAAGTTATTAGATGCAGGTGTAACACCACAAGAAATTCCATTACCACATGAGTTCTTGATCAATCGAGAATTAATGGCACAATTATACCCAAGTTTTTCTAAAGGTTTAGCGCCTTTCTTTGGTTTACATTGGAATGAATACTCTGACTTTTTAACTTTTAAGGGTGGTTTAAATCCAGTTACTGGTGGACTTTGGTTAACTGACATTGCGCACCATCATTTAGCCTTAGCCGTTTTATTTATTGTGGCTGGTCACATGTACCGTACTAATTGGGGTATTGGTCACAGTATGAGAGAAATATTAGAGGCTCATAAAGGGCCTTTCACTGGCGAAGGTCATAAAGGCTTATATGAAGTTTTAACAACATCATGGCATGCTCAATTAGCAATCAATCTAGCTATGGTTGGTTCTCTTAGTATTATTGTAGCACACCATATGTATGCTATGCCTCCTTATCCTTATATTGCTACTGATTATCCTACACAATTGTCATTATTTACACATCATATGTGGATTGGTGGTTTTTGTGTCGTAGGGGCTGCTGCACATGGTGCAATCTTTATGGTTCGTGACTATAACCCTTCAGCGAATTATAATAATCTACTAGATCGTGTTGTACGTCATCGTGATGCTATTATTTCACATTTAAACTGGGTATGTATTTTTTTAGGTACACACAGTTTTGGATTATATGTACACAACGATACTATGCGCGCTTTAGGTCGTTCACAAGATATGTTTTCTGATAAAGCCATTCAATTACAACCGGTATTTGCACAGTGGATTCAGAATACGCACCTTGCGGCCCCAGGTAATACCGCACCTAATGCATTAGCAACAGCCAGTTATGCTTTTGGTGGTGATATTGTTTCGGTTGGTTCAAAGATCGCTATGATGCCTATTAAATTAGGTACAGCTGATTTTATGGTCCATCATATTCATGCTTTCACTATTCACGTAACGGTTCTAATTTTACTGAAGGGAGTACTTTATGCACGTAGTTCAAAACTTATTCCAGATAAAGTTAATTTAGGTTTCCGTTTCCCTTGTGATGGACCAGGTCGTGGTGGGACATGTCAGTCTTCATCTTGGGATCATGTATTTTTAGGTTTATTCTGGATGGTGCGACCCGTTGATAACGTAAAATTTGCAACTGCAAATATATAAGGTTATCCTATTCACTATTTATTAACGATCAAAATCACATTAATCATAACTAATCTGTAAGGAGAATCTATAATGAGAAGATTTTTAGAGGAATTTTTTTGGGGATTCATGGGAGGGTTTTTTTGATCCTAACCTACCAATCCGCCGTTATCGGTGTTTGTAAGGACATCGCTATAGGTTGACGGGAACTATCTCCAGACAACGTTGATGCTCTAAGACATTGCTGTTTTTATGTAGCAATTGAAAGAGTTGATCATCTCTACGGGGCAAAGATTAGTTGTGCCGTAGTGCTCTGACCTGTGCACCAGCTGCAATCCCGGAGCTCACAAAGTTCCTTTATAATTGCTTGTGCCCTTGCGTGGTCTACAGATTCTAAGTTTAAAGTGGTAGTTTAAATCTAAGATGAAAAGAAATTTTTCTTTTCATCTTAGAAAATTGATTTAATAATAATAAAGAATATAAACTACTTTTAAATAGGGTTAAATTCCCTCGAGGCGCCTGTTGCCTCGCCCTGGTATCTTACCAACTATGACGAGGGTCATACTTTGGGTTTAGCAAAGATATTAGGTATTCTTCTATGGTTAAAAGTTGTTTACTTTTCATGGAAAAGTATGTATTTAAGCATGATATATCGAAATAAGAAAGTCAGTGGCTTTAGGTTAGATATTAAATTTGATGGCAGTTCGTACCTCTGGTATTAAACCCGCCTCAAATACCCTTAAACGTTTAATATTCGTCCATATTAAAACGACAGGAAGTAGCGGATTACCGCGAAATGGGATCGTGTAATGTACAGGCCTAAAGAAGAAATGATATTTAATTGTGGAACGGTGGAAAGCGGATAGCAAGGCCTTACAAGGCGGGTACCTAGCTCATATTAGCTATTCGTGAGGGACCTTTGGGAGAAAGCACGCCAATTTATTTTAAACAATGATAAATTGGATACGCCAACGCCCAGAGGGTCTAAGAGAATTAATGTTTTAAATTTATAGAGGTACATATGAGCATTCCAGCGTGGAAGGATATCAATTGGTCATTGACCGATAAAAGAATCCTCCGATACCAAACTAGAATTTATAAAGCAGCCAGAGATGGTAACATCTCAAAGGTAAAGTGTTTACAAAAGCGTCTCCTGAAAAGTCCGGATGCTAAATTAATTGCAGTAAGGCGGGTAACGACCTTAAACAAAGGTAAAACGACTCCAGGAATCGATGGACAAATATACGTTACGGATATAGAAAAGATAAAATTAGTAAAGCGATTGAGGTTGGATGGTAAAGCGTTACCTATCCGTCGTGCATATATCCCGAAACCGGGTAAAACAGAGAAAAGGCCCCTTGGTATTCCCACAGTGGGAGATAGAGCAAAACAAGCCTTATGTAAACTTGCTCTTGAACCTGAATGGGAAGCTCGTTTTGAAATTAACTCATATGGGTCTCGCCCAGGTCGTAATTGTCAAGATGCCATGGAAGCTATTTTCACCTCTCTTCGGAATCATTCAAATGATAAAGGGTATCATAAATATGTTCTAGATGCTGATATATCCAAATGTTTTGATCAAATTGATCACACGTATCTTTTAAAGAAACTTAATACTCTTCCCGAAATGGAAGCTCAGGTTAAAGCGTGGTTGAAAGCAGGCATTATGGAAGAATTTTCAAAAACAAAACAATGGAACGATATCTCAGAAAATCAAAAAGGAACTCCGCAAGGTGGCATTATATCTCCGCTTTTATCTAATATTACTCTCCACGGAATGGAAGAACACATGAAAGATTGGATTTGTACAAAACCTTCGTTTGCGAAAACGAACAAGTATAGCAAAATCGCGAAACGCAAATCATTGTCGATAATTCGCTACGTAGATAATTTTGTGATAATTCATAAAGATGAAAACATTATTCGCGAAGCAAAAGCAGAAATATCAAAGTGGTTATGGGACGGTCCCCGTCTTGTGCTCAGTGAAGAGAAAACTGCGATACGCAACACAAATAAAAGTTTCGACTTTCTCGGATTTACATGTATAACCATAACAAGGGGCAGTAGTACTAGAGCTAAAATATATCCTAGTAGATTATCCCAAGCGAGACTACTTTTAAAAGTTCGACAAATTGTTATAAATAATCGTAACGCTTCTAGTTATAACCTGATTAATTTACTTCGTCCTGTTATTATAGGATGGGCAAACTATTTTCGCTTCAGCGAATGTTCTTCCATCTTTAGTAAACTTACACACCTTATCTTTCAAAAGCTTCGTGCTTGGGTATTTCGTAGAGATACCCGTAATGGAAAGAAAGAGGTGAAACAAAGGTATTTCCCTAGTAATAAAACTTATTTATTCGATGGTACAAAACACCAAGATAATTGGGTTTTACATGGAAAAAAACTAGGTAAATCAGGAATAGGAAAAGAAAATTGGCTTCCTCATCTTTCATGGGTCAAATCAAGAAAATGGGTAAAAATACTAGGAGATTACTCGCCGTACAACGGAGATAATTTATATTGGGGAAAACGAACAATCAATAAAGGAACTTGGAACATTCGACAACGAAAGCTGATCAAATCGCAAAAAGGGTGTTGCCCATACTGCAAAACCCCATTCTTAATTGATTCAGTCGTGGAAGTCGATCATATTATTCCAAGTTCTAAAGGTGGTAAAGACGTATATTCAAATCTTCAGCTTCTTCATAAACACTGCCACATCTTAAAAACTCGGGAAGATAATGTATTTAAAAAGAATTATCAACCGATTCAGAAGATTGTGAAAACGCAGACATAATATCTCTTAGGCAGGAGCCGGATGAGGTGAAAATCTCACGTCCGGATCTGTCGACGGGGGCCAAGGTAACAAGGCCTCTAGTTTAACTATAATTCTATCTCTGTTGTTATTTTCCATTTTAGTTGGAAAATGCAATCTGATGTTTGGGGGACAATTAGTCCAGAAGGGGCCGTGTCTCATATAACTGGTGGAAACTTTGCGAATAGTGCAATCACAATTAATGGTTGGCTTCGTGATTTCCTTTGGTCTCAAGCTTCACAGGTAATTCAATCTTATGGTTCAGCCGTTTCGGCTTATGGTCTTATTTTTCTAGGTGCTCACTTTATTTGGGCCTTTAGTTTAATGTTTTTATTTAGTGGTCGAGGCTATTGGCAAGAATTGATTGAATCAATTGTTTGGGCCCATAATAAAATTAAAGTTGCTCCTTCAATTCAACCTCGTGCACTTAGTATTACACAAGGTCGAGCTGTAGGTCTGGCTCATTATTTATTGGGTGGTATTGGAACAACTTGGTCTTTCTTTTTAGCAAGAATCATTTCAGTTGGTTAAATTTTAAATAAGGTAATAAATTATTATGGTAACTAAGTTCCCTAAATTTAGTCAGGCTCTTGCTCAAGACCCGGCTACACGTCGAATTTGGTATGGTATTGCAACCGCGCATGACCTCGAAGCTCATGACGGCATGACTGAGGAAAGTCTATATCAAAAGATATTCGCTTCTCATTTTGGTCATCTTGCAGTTATATTTTTATGGACATCAGGTAATCTTTTCCATGTTGCTTGGCAAGGTAATTTCGAACAATGGATTTTGAATCCATTAAAAGTTAAACCTATTGCACACGCTATTTGGGATCCTCATTTTGGTGAGCCTGCACTTAAAGCTTTCACCCGCGGTGGTGTAAACTATCCGGTAAACATTGCATATTCTGGTGTATATCATTGGTGGTATACTATTGGAATGCGTACAAACAATGATTTGTATCTTGGCTCGATTGGTTTGTTACTTTTATCTACACTTCTTTTATTTGCTGGTTGGTTACACTTACAACCAAAATTTAAGCCGAGTTTATCTTGGTTTAAAAATAATGAATCACGTTTAAACCATCACTTATCAGGTTTATTTGGTTTTAGTTCAGTAGCTTGGACTGGACATCTAGTTCATGTGGCAATTCCTGAATCACGTGGTATCCATGTTGGTTGGGATAATTTCTTAACAACTTTACCTCATCCTGAAGGTTTAGGCCCATTCTTTAGTGGTAATTGGTTCGCTTATGCAGCTAATCCTGATGCAGCAGGTCATGTGTTTGGTTCGGCTGAGGGTTCAGGGACAGCTATGTTAACATTCTTAGGTGGTTTTAATCCTCAAACACAATCTTTATGGTTAACGGATATTGCTCATCATCATCTTGCAATTGGTGTAGTATTTATTATTGCTGGTCACATGTATCGAACTAATTTTGGTATTGGTCATAACATGAAAGAAATTCTAGACGCGCATCGTCCACCAGGTGGTCGCTTAGGCGCAGGCCATCGTGGTCTTTATGATACAATTACTAATTCTCTGCACATGCAACTTGGTCTAGCTTTAGCTAGTTTAGGTGTCGCTACTTCATTAGTTGCTCAGCATATGTATGCAATGCCTTCTTACGTTTATATGGCTAAAGATTTTACAACACAAGCTGCGTTGTATACACATCATCAATATATTGCTGGTTTTCTTATGGTTGGTGCCTTCGCACATGGTGCGATTTTCTTTGTTCGTGATTATGATCCCGAACTAAATAAAGACAATGTACTAGCTCGTATGTTAGAACATAAAGAGGCTATCATTTCACATTTAAGTTGGGTTTCATTATTTTTAGGTTTCCATACCCTAGGTCTTTACATTCATAACGACACTGTGGTTGCATTTGGTCAACCAGAAAAACAAATTTTGATTGAGCCAGTTTTTGCTCAATTTATTCAAGCAGCTTCCGGTAAAGCATTATATGGTTTTAATGTTTTATTAGCTTCTCCAGATAGTCCAGCTAGTGTAGCAAGTTCGAAAGTTTGGTTACCGGGTTGGTCGGAAGCGATTAATAATGAGAAAAATTCATTATTCCTAACAATTGGTCCTGGAGATTTTTTAATTCATCATGCTATTGCATTAGGATTACATACAACAACACTAATTTTAGTGAAAGGTGCTCTCGATGCACGTGGTTCGAAGTTAATGCCTGATAAAAAAGATTTTGGTTATAGTTTCCCTTGTGATGGTCCAGGTCGTGGTGGTACTTGTGATATTTCTGCTTGGGATGCTTTCTATTTGTCTATGTTTTGGATGCTTAATACTATTGCTTGGGTAACATTCTATTGGCATTGGAAACATATGACTATATGGGGAGGTAATCCTGCCCAATTTAACGAATCTTCGAATTATATTATGGGTTGGCTACGTGACTACTTATGGCTAAGTTCTTCTCCATTAATTAATGGTTATAATCCATTTGGTATGAACAGTCAAGCGGTCTGGGCTTGGATGTTCTTATTTGGTCATTTAATTTGGGCAACTGGTTTTATGTTCCTAATCTCATGGCGTGGTTATTGGCAAGAACTTATTGAGACACTAGTGTGGGCGCATGAGCGTACACCATTAGCGAATTTAGTAAGATGGCGTGATAAACCAGTAGCTTTATCGATTGTACAAGCTCGATTAGTCGGGTTAGCCCATTTTGCGGTTGGTTATATTTTAACGTATGCAGCTTTTGTTATTGCTTCAACGTCTGGTAAATTTGGTTAAATTGATTTAAATTCTCACTGCTTTAAAATGAAATTTTTTATGAAGAGCTGAATGATTGATGGCTAAATGTGTTTTAAATTGGAAAGGGATTTTTAAGCATAAAAAATTTATTTTAAGAATTTTTTCGATTTAGAGACGAGATAAAATATAAAAATTCCATTCTTTATTATTTTTTATTTTTCCATTTTCTCATAACTGTAACAGCTATGTTACAGTTATAAATTTTTTATTATTTCTGTGATTCTAGTTGATTAAAAAAGTTGTATTCATGAGAAATTGAAGCGATTTACCAAAAATATTCTGAGAATTTTATGAACTAGACTTAAGGTTAATAGAGCTTATAAGATTTATTTGTGTTTACTTTTATCAACTAGTCAATTCTAAAAAAATGCTCGTGCTCATGCATTAAGAAATATTGTAATAACCAGTGAAACCTGTTAGCACTACCTTTGATCAAAATAAAAGATCAATTCGATAACGAAATATGATATGTAATAATTTTTCAGGATCTAAAAGGATCGAAACTACTTAATTATTAACCCTAAAAAAATATATTTATATCTTTTTTCGAGCAAATCTAGCTAATCGCTCTTCGGTGTTAGTTATTACTTTATTTGGTTTTTTATTTTTCTGTTCTTTATTTCATCTAATTTTCTTACTCTCTTAATTCATTTAATCTTATTGATTTATCATTCTATATCTTTTGTCATCTTTTTCACATTCTCATTAGACTTTTTTGATCAGAATATTAGTATTTATCCTATTTATTGTCACAAATTTTACTCGAGAAAACTGAATCTAGATGACAATTTATTTTATCAAATGTAACTGGATCTAAAATGGCTAATCCTGAAAGTATTTTACGATTTAATCCAATATTTTCTTTTTTGATTTCATGCATAAATTTGTTATACGGTTTATTGTACCTATTTCTTGTTATAGCATTAATTCTTGTGATCCATAAACGTCTAAATACCCGTTTTTTTTGCTTGCGTCCAACATATGAATACTTTAATGCTTTCATTACTTGTTGGTTAGCTACACGAAAAAGTTTAGAATGTGCCCCTTTGAAACCTTTTGCCAATTTTAATACTTTTTTTCTTCTTTTACGGGCTATATTACCACGTTTAATCCTTACCATTTTTTTTTAACTATAAGGCAACATTAATTTAATAGCCTGACTGTCTCCTTTTGAAACGCATTCACGAAGATTAAGATTGCGTTTACGCTTAGCACTTTTTTTTTCTAAAATATGACCTTTAAAAGCTTTACGACGTATAAATTTTCCTGTTCCCGTTTTTTTATAACGTTTCTGAGCGGAACTTCTTGTTTTAAGTTTATTTTTCATTAATCTATCGAGATATGTGAGTTGTTCTAAAAATAAGAAAACTTATTTCGTGTTTATAAAATTTTTATTATTATTTACTTCTCAACTAGATATTATTCTAATTTAAATAAAGCTACAATTATTCATAAACATGTTTACTATAACTACTATAACTATAATATCTAAAATATGCTATTAAATCAATGCTTAGAGCTTCATTGAGCCTTAAAGATATTTTCTGTCATGTAGTGATTATAATCATTACTTAATTCTTTTTTTGTTAAAACTTTGTGTTATACTCAATTCAAGTATCTAAAAATTAAATTTATCTTATTAGCCTACGGTATTACAATGTGTCTACTATAAGTTTTAAAGAAAGAGAAATATATATTTTCTTATTCTGCGGCAAACTTTTTTTATAAGTATGGCTGTTTCAGTTGGTCGATTAAAAGAACGTGGTGTATTCGATCTAGCAGATGATTGGTTAAAACGCGACCGTTTCGTCTTTGTAGGTTGGTCTGGTCTATTATTATTCCCTACAGCATACCTAGCTGTCGGTGGTTGGTTTACAGGTACAACATTTGTTACATCATGGTATACACATGGTTTGGCTACTTCTTATTTAGAAGGGTGTAACTTTCTTACAGTGGCTGTCTCAACACCAGCTAATAGTATGGGTCACTCACTAATTTTATTATGGGGTCCGGAAGCTCAAGGTGATTTTACACGTTGGTGTCAAATTGGTGGTCTTTGGACATTTATAGCCCTTCACGGCGCATTTGGTCTTATTGGTTTCTGTTTACGTCAGTTTGAAATTGCACGTCTTGTTGGTATTCGTCCTTATAATGCGATTGCTTTTTCGGGTCCAATTTCTATTTTTCTGTCTGTATTTTTAATTTATCCTTTAGGTCAAGCCAGTTGGTTTTTTGCTCCAAGTTTTGGTGTCGCGGCTATTTTCCGTTTCCTTTTATTCCTTCAAGGTTTCCATAATTGGACACTTAATCCATTTCACATGATGGGTGTTGCTGGTATTCTGGGTGGGGCATTACTTTGTGCAATTCATGGTGCAACGGTAGAAAATACACTATTTGAAGATGGTGATGCTGCAAATACGTTCCGTGCCTTTACTCCGACACAATCAGAAGAGACTTATTCTATGGTAACAGCGAATAGATTCTGGTCACAAATATTTGGTGTAGCATTCTCTAACAAGCGTTGGTTACATTTCTTTATGTTATTCGTACCAGTAGCTGGTCTATGGACAAGTGCAATTGGTGTTGTTGGTTTAGCATTAAATTTACGTGCTTATGACTTTGTATCTCAAGAATTACGTGCTGCGGAAGATCCAGAATTCGAAACATTCTATACGAAGAATATCCTTCTAAATGAAGGTATCCGTTCATGGATGGCTGCACAAGATCAACCACATGAAAACTTTGTATTCCCTGAGGAGGTTTTACCACGTGGAAACGCCCTTTAATAATGTCACAGGTAGAGATATTGAATCTACTGGTTTTGCTTGGTGGTCTGGTAATGCTCGTCTAATTAACGTTTCTGGTAAGCTTTTAGGAGCACACGTAGCACATGCAGGTGTTATGGTATTTTGGTGTGGTGCTATGACACTTTTTGAAGTGTCACATTATATTCCAGAAAAGCCTTTATATGAGCAAGGTTGTATCCTTTTACAACATTTAGCTGTATTAGGTTGGGGTGTAGGACCTGGTGGAGAAATTATTAATACATATCCATATTTCGTTGTTGGTGTTGTTCATTTAATTTCTTCAGCTGTATTAGGTTTTGGTGGTATTTATCATTCTTTAATTGGTCCTGATACTTTAGAAGAATCATTTCCATTCTTTGGTTATGATTGGCGGGATAAAAATAAAATGACTACGATTTTAGGCATTCATTTATGTCTTCTAGGTATAGGTTCATTCCTTTTAGTTATTAAAGCTATGTATGTTGGCGGTATCTATGATACTTGGGCACCAGGTGGTGGAGACGTTCGTCTAATCACAAACCCCACGATCAATCCGGCCGTTATTTTTGGTTATGTTCTACGTTCACCGTTTGGTGGAGATGGTTGGATTATTGCCATTAATAATATGGAAGATTTAGTAGGTGGGCATATTTGGGTAGGTGTTTTATGTTTATTTGGTGGTTTCTGGCATATCACAACGAAGCCTTTTCCTTGGGCTCGTCGTGCATTTGTTTGGTCTGGTGAAGCATACCTATCTTATAGTCTAGCAGCTTTATCTCTTATGGGATTTGCAGCAGCAGTATATGCTTGGTATAATAACACAGCTTATCCTAGTGAATTTTATGGTCCTACAGGTCCAGAAGCTTCACAATCTCAAGCTTTTACTTTCTTAGTGCGTGACCAACGTTTAGGAGCTAATGTAGCTTCAGCACAAGGTCCTACAGGTTTAGGTAAATATCTAATGCGTTCCCCGAGTGGTGAGATTATTTTTGGTGGTGAAACTATGCGTTTCTGGGATTTACGTGCTCCATGGGTAGAACCTTTACGTGGCCCTAATGGTTTAGATATAAATAAGATCCGTAATGATATTCAACCTTGGCAAGAACGTCGAGCTGCTGAATATATGACACATGCTCCTTTAGGATCATTAAATTCTGTAGGTGGGGTAGCTACAGAGATTAACTCTTTTAATTACGTATCTCCACGTTCGTGGTTAACTTGTTCACATTGGGTTTTCTCGTGGTTCTTACTTGTAGGTCATTGGTGGCATTCAGGAAGAGCAAGAGCAGCAGCAGCAGGTTTCGAAAAAGGTATTAACCGTGAAACTGAGCCAGTACTGTCTATGCGTCCTATCGACTAGTTCAATTAGAAATAAAAATTGACTTATTGCTATCTGACAAATACGTTTAATACGTATTTATTAAAAATAATTTTTAAAATATGACACCTTTGATGAAAAAAACTGTTATTTCTCTTGGAAACTCCTAATTGGGCTATCCTTACGTGATCTGGTTTACGAAAACTATAATCACAATTACTGGAGGTTAAAGAAATGTTCAGATTATTTACCTTATCTTTTTCTGGTGGTAGTATTAAAAATTGAAAAATGGGTAAATATAACTAATTCCACTAATTGAAGACTAAGAATATTACTTTAACGGTATTAGTTGTCTCGATTAGTACATTGATGAGCTGCGAATAGGTGTTTCGATAGCAAGCCAAATCCAGTTACGATTGGTTCTATTCATTTGAGTGGATTTATGTTAATTGTTAATATCAGATTTATTGTATTAGTTAAAAGTCTTCTTTTTTCCTAGAAAAGCGGACCGGTATTTGACTGATAATTTTCTAATTTTTTCATTGAAAGTTCAGTAATACGAG
>Ga0209194_1000258_pt1 | contig 46591 bp, 43 predicted proteins | sample COGITO_mtgs_1004_FD_184787 | JGI IMG/M metagenome (GOLD analysis project Ga0209194, IMG submission 184787) | Pelagic marine microbial communities from North Sea - COGITO_mtgs_100413 (SPAdes) (version 2) | ecosystem: Environmental > Aquatic > Marine > Epipelagic ... | reverse complement strand
CGTTGAAGAACTCGATAAAGAGCTCGATAAAGAACTCGATAAAGAGCCTGGCGAAAAACAGCGAGAAGATACACGGTCTGCAATACCATATGAAGCTGAGTTGACCCTTCCCGAGGGAGATATCACTGAGTCATTGATCGATATGGATGGCAGTGCCGCAGACTTCGATGACCAAGCTGACAGCGCAAAAGACAGCCCGCCCGCCGCCACTGAAGCGAGCTCGATCTCCATAGTCGATATGGAACTGGACAATGAAATTGTCGGCGTTTTTGTGGAAGAGGCGGACGATATTGTCAGCCATATTGAAGAGTTGGTAATGGCCTGGCGCTCGAGTCCTAAAGAAATTGAACTGGCGGATCGGCTGAAGCGTGATTTACACACCTTAAAAGGTGGCGCGCGCATGGCTGGGTTTAACGGTTTGGGTGATCGCGCCCATGCTATCGAATCCCTCGTTGATGATACCAAGAGTTACGATAAACGTTTTTTTAAAGCGATCATTGTTCATCAGGAAAAATTAGTCGGCGCCTACGATATTGTTCGCCGGATAGCCCATGGCGGCGACATCAATGCTCTGTGCAAACAGCTGGTTGATTTTGAGCAGGGCGAGATCTCGGGTAGCAGCGAAACTGTTATGGATAAAGCTGAGAGTAAAGAGCAGGTTAAAGAAGACAGCAAATCTGCATCTCCAGCTGATTTCGTCAAGTCTCTAACTACTGCAAGTAAAAGCAGTGCTGGGCCGTCTATGCAGCCATCGCCGACAGCCAAGAAAAAGACGGTCCTCGATCAAACTGCCATTCAAGGTGAAATCAAAGAAGTGGTGCGTATAGGTGCCGAGGTACTCGACACCCTAGTCAATCTGTCTGGGGAGAATATTATTTTCCGCGGTCGAGTTGAAGAACAGCTAAGTGAGTTCACTCAGTTTCTCGATGAGATGGACGCCACAGTTGATCGTCTGCAGGGTCAGGTGCGACGTCTGGGTACTGAAACCGAGGCACAGATTGACTATCGCCGAGAGCAGATTGAAGCCTCCGGTGAGGCGGATAACTTTGATCCGCTAGAGATGGATCGTTATTCACATCTACAGCAATTGACCGGATCATTGATGGAGTCGGCCTCGGATCTGCACGACCTTAAAGAGACTCTTACTGAAAAATTAATCGGCACTGAAACCCTGTTGCTGCATCAGTCACGCATCAATACCGATCTGCAGGAAGGTTTGATGAAAACGCGGATGGTGCCCTTCGCCAGGATTGTTCCACGACTGCGACGCATTGTCCGTCAGGTGGGAATCGAGCTGGGCAAAAAAGTCGAATTGCGTATGGACAACATTCAGGGCGAAATGGATAGATCGGTCCTCGACAGAATGGTGGCGCCACTTGAGCATATGATTCGCAACTCGGTGGATCATGGCATTGAAAGCGAAGCTGAGCGTTTAAAGGCCGGCAAGCCGGTAACCGGCAGTATTGTGATCACCACCTATAGGCAGGGTGGCGATATTGTTATTCATCTGGCCGATGATGGCCGTGGCCTGAATGTTGAAAAGATTCGTCGCCGCGCCCTGGAAAAAGAATTGATCGCCGAGGATGCGGCACTCTCCGCCTATGAAATTGCTCAGTTTATTTTCCATCCGGGCTTTACCACCTCCGACTCGGTGAGCCAGATATCTGGCCGCGGTGTGGGACTCGATGTGGTCAACAGTGAAGTGCGTCAGTGCGGCGGTCGGGTAGAAATTGAAACCTCGGCAGGCTTTGGCACCCAGTTCACTATCGTCTTGCCCTTTACCCTCTCGGTTAACCGCGCGCTGATGATTAATGTCACCGGCGACCATTATGGCCTGTCACTAAACTCCATCGATGGTGTTCACTTCATGCCCCGCAAAGCGGTGGATGAGGCCGTCGCCAATGGCAGTTTGATCCACTATGCCGGAGTCGATTACCAACTTTGTTATCTCGGGACTCTGCTCAATCCAGAGATAGTAAAGCGTCCAGATAACCTCAATGAGGATGCCGCCCTGGTGCTATTCCACTCCGACAATCGTCGCTTTGCGGTGCAGGTGGATGAGATTATTGGTACCAAAGAAATTGTTGTGAAGACCATTGGCTCGCAGTTTTCCAGCGTTCCAGGATTGGGCGGTGCAACCATTTTGAGCGATGGTCAGGTGGTGGTCATTATTGATCTCAACGAGTTGGCCCGAGTGTCGATTGTAGATCTACCGCGCATTGGGCAGGGTGATGAGAGAGGTCTTGAGCATGATTCGCGCTCTGGCAAAGAGGTCTCACCGAGTATATTAGTGGTGGATGATTCAGTGACAGTAAGAAAAGTCACCAGTCGTATTCTGCGACGCCAGGGCTATACAGTGCTTACCGCCAAAGACGGTATTGAGGCCCTGAAGGTCATGCAGGATGAGATTCCTGCCGTGATCCTGCTGGATATTGAGATGCCGCGCATGGATGGCTTTGAAGTAGCCACCCGGGTTCGCGCCAGTGACGAGCTATCTAGTATCCCGATTATTATGATTACTTCGCGCACCGGTGATAAACATCGCCAGCGCGCCATGGAGTTGGGTGTGGACCATTATATGGGCAAGCCCTACCAAGAGGAGCACCTGTTAGAAACACTGGACGAGCTGCTCTCTACTCAGGCCTAGTAGGCAGATATGCATCAGGCAAAGGCTAAAAAGGTTTGGTTGCTTGGCGCTTCAACAGGAGGCCTGCAGGCCACATGCCAATTTTTAAGCAAGATTCCTCTGCTTGATGACCTGGCTTTCGTCTATGCTCAACATATAGATGTGCAGCAGATAGCGGTTTTGCTAAAGATGATCAAAACTCATACAGGCTGGCCGGCAAGGGTGCCTTGTACTGGTGAGTTTATAAAGCCCGGCACAGTGACATTGATTTCACCAGAGTTTGAGACCCGTGTTAGTCGCCAGGGTTGGGTGCTGCGCTTCGCCTCTTCATGGCAGGGGCATTACGCACCTTCTATCGATCAATTGGCCAATCGGCTGGCGCTGCTATACCGGCGCGATTGCGGGGCGATTATATTTACCGGCATGGGCGACGATGGTGCACGCGGTTGTCAGGCCATCAAACAGTACGGCGGCCAAGTCTGGGTTCAAGAACCCACTGCCTGCACTGTATCGGCAATGCCCGAGGCTGTGATAGAGAGATGTAAGACTGACTTTATTGGAACTGTCGAGGAGCTTGCTGGCAGATTCAATAGAGACCGTATTCAAATGGAGGCTTGTAGCCAATGAGTTTGTTTTTTCTAGATCAAAAAAATCCTATTGCTCAGGTGGACTGCCTGTCAATCAATACCGGACAGGCAAATCTGTTGGTTCCCATGCCCGCCATCGCCGAGATTATTCTTAATCAGGAGCTTATTACTGACGAGGGCAAACCCCAGTGGATGTGTGGCTGGATTAAATGGCGCAACCTCACAATCCCGCTGATCGATTTTGCCGCCTTACAGCAGACCAAACCCTGTTCAGATTTCGGCAGCAGTACCCGCATAGTGGTATTAAACAGTCTGGTCGAGGGGCACGAGCATCGCTACTACGCTATTATGTGCAAAGGCTTTCCCCACACCATAAGAGTTGAAGAAGACAGCGCCCTGTCGGCTCAAGACGAAGTGGAAATCGCCAACTGTATTAGCGTCAGCTTCGATCTCGATGGCCAGCATTTGGATCTCCCTGATTTCGAAGAAATTGAAACCCACCTGCGCACTATTCCGAAAAACCAGTAATTTAGCTCTCTAATAAACGGTTTATTCTGTAACAAAATGCCTATTCTGCAGCCCTGTGGAGTAGGTGACTTGCCGTCCACAGATTAATGGTATTAAGCAGTCTGTCTCAATGTTAATCTTATCCCCGAGATCAATAAAAATTAGAAAAAACCGATTGAGGAATTAACAATGAATGGCTTAATGATGGACTCCCAGCTGACCATAACGTCAATAATGAAACACGCTGACCGAATTAATGGAAAGAGCGAAATTGTTTCAGTAACCGGCGATAACCCGCTGCACAGATATACTTACAAAGATGCTTTCCAGCGCGTGCGCAAGATGGCTAACGCTCTGCAGAAGCTGGGTTTTGAGTCGGGAGACCGAATTGCCACGCTGGCCTGGAATGACTACCGTCACTTTGAGCTGTATTACGCAATTTCCTGTTCAGGGCAGGTTTGTCACACAGTTAATCCGCGCCTATTTCCCGAGCAGATCGACTTTATTATCAATCATGCCGAAGATCAGTTTATCTTTACGGATCCCATGTTTGTGCCACTGTTGGAGCAGCTTCAAGACAAGCTTTCCACCGTTAGAGGCTATGTAGTGATGACTGATGCGGCAAATATGCCGGAGACCAGTCTTAAAAATGTCCACTGCTACGAGACCTTTATTGAAGGTGAGTCAGATAGTTTTGACTGGCCAGAGCTGGAAGAGAACAGCGCCAGCTCCATGTGTTACACCTCTGGGACTACAGGCAATCCTAAGGGCGTTTTATATAGCCACCGCAGTACCGTATTGCACTCCATCGTTGGCTCAACGCCGGATGTGATGAACCTCTCCGAGAAAGACGTAGTTATGCCCATAGTGCCAATGTTTCACGTCAATGCCTGGGGGACGGCCTACAACGGCCCTATGGTTGGTGCCAAGTTGGTATTCCCGGGGCCGAAAATGGCCGATGGTGAAACACTGACTAAGCTGATTAACTCGGAAAAAGTGAACTATTCCCTTGGGGTGCCGACAGTTTGGCTGGCCCTGGTGGGTTACCTCAATGCCACAGGAAAAACCATAGAGTCGCTAAAGTCTGTAGTCTCTGGTGGATCCGCATGTCCGCTGTCACTGATGCAGGAAATGGAACGCCACGGCGTGATCGTTCACATGGGTTGGGGTATGACTGAAATGAGTCCCCTGGGATCCTACAACCGCCCTCAGGAATGGATGCAGGATGGCACTCAGGAAGAGCAGGATACTTGGCGTGTTCGCGCCGGTCGTGTGGTCTTCGGAGTTGAGATGAAAATTGTCGACGGTGACGACAATGAATTGCCCTGGGATGGCGTTGCCTCTGGTGTGCTGTTAGTAAAAGGTCCCTGGGTCTGCAGCGGTTACTACCGTCTCGATGACAAGCCGGCAGTAGATGAAGACGGCTGGTTTAATACCGGTGATATGGCCGCTATCGATGAGCAGGGTTATGTGACTATTACCGATCGTATTAAGGACGTGATTAAATCCGGTGGAGAGTGGATCAGCTCGATTGATGTTGAAAATGCCGCCATGGGCCACCCAGATGTCCAAGAAGCTGCAGTTATCGGCGTGACGGATCCTAAGTGGACCGAGCGACCACTGCTGATTGTTATTCCTGTAGAAGGCTGCACCCCTGACAAACAGGCTATTCTGTCTTCTCTTGAGGGGAAAGTTGCCAAGTGGTGGATACCTGGAGACTGCATTTTTGTTGAGGAAATTCCTCACACAGCAACCGGTAAAATCAGCAAAAAAGATCTGCGCGAACAGTTTAAGGACTATGCCTACTCTTGAGTGTCAACCGATTGGTAGGGTCTGACGTTATGGGTGTACTTATAGGTCCTGCTAGAAAGGCTCTAATAAAAAGGCTCTATTAAAAAGACTCTACTAATCTGATTAAGAGGTGGTTTTATGCGTAATTTACTAGTTTTAACACTGTTGGCTGGGTTCTCTCTGGGAGCTGCTGCCGATCACCACGGCGGTGATCATGATGGCAAGGCGGGTCATCATAAGGGTATGTTTAAGCATGCTGATCAAGATGGTGATGGTGCGGTTTCTACTGAGGAGCATGAACAAGCTCTAGAGAAAATGGCCGACAAACGCCGCGAGCGGTTCTCGAAAATGGACAGCGATGGCAATGGTTCTTTGACTGAAGAAGAAGCCCGCGCGGCCAAGACAGAACGCCACGAGAGGATGAAAGAAAAGCATCAGCAAAAGCACAACTAATCAGCACTAAGTTGTCAGTCGCGAAGAGACCATCTGGAAACAGCTGGTCTTTTTTCTTTTCAGGGGTTTCTTGATGCTCTTTTGACTCATCTTGCGCCTTTCACGGGCAAAGTATTTGCACCCCATACCGAAGTCCCGCATGATTACGCCTTAATTGACTCCTGGTGTTATATGACTGATTTTTTGATTGCTCCATCCATACTATCTGCCAATTTTGCCCGCCTTGGCGAAGAAGTTGATGCCGTGCTTGAAGCCGGTGCAGACGTAGTCCACTTTGATGTTATGGACAATCATTATGTGCCCAACCTGACGATCGGACCTATGGTCTGTAAAGCACTGCGCGACCATGGTGTCACTGCACCAATCGATGTGCATCTGATGGTGCAGCCGGTGGATGATTTGATCCGCATGTTTGCCGATGTTGGCGCAACCTACATTACCTTTCATCCTGAAGCCTCCAATCACGTTGATCGCTCACTGCAGTTGATTCGCGATCTTGGCTGCAAGGCCGGCTTGGTATTAAATCCAGCAACCAGTCTAGAAACCGTACGCTGGGTAATGGATCGAATGGATATGCTGTTATTGATGTCAGTTAACCCAGGTTTTGGCGGTCAGAAATTTATTCCGGCTACACTGGATAAACTAGCGGCGGCGCGACAGCTGATCGATAGCAGTGGCCATGATATTCGCCTAGAGATAGATGGCGGAGTAACGGTAAACAATATTCGTGAGATTGCTGCCGCAGGTGCTGATACCTTTGTCGCCGGTTCGGCAATCTATGGCGCCGATGACTATGCTGAGGTCATCGCCAAGATGCGCAGCGAATTGGCACAGGCATAAAGGGCCTCTTGTCTGAAAAGCATCGGGTTAATTGATAATCTTTCGCACTGACGCTTGTCGCGTCGGTGCAAATGCTTACAATAGCCACTTAAGTTTCGGAGATAGTGCGTGAAAGGTTCGAGTTCAAAACAGTTTGACAGCAATTGTCACCAGTGGCGTTGGCGCAACTAGAGCCATCGAGGCGTGTTGACGCCTGCACCACCACATTCTGTTAAAGAACAAGGATTCTGTTATGACCCCCGAACAATTTACTGAATTAGCCCGTCAAGATTACAACCGTATTCCCGTCACACGCGAAGTGTTGGCTGATCTAGAAACCCCCCTTAGTGTTTATTTAAAGTTGGCTTTTGGGCCAAACTCCTACCTATTTGAATCAGTGCAGGGCGGCGAGAAATGGGGCCGTTACTCATTGATTGGCCTGCATACCTCTACGGTTCTCAAAGTCTTTGGCAATCGACTGGAAATTATTCGCGACGGCAAACCCATGGTTAATCGTCAGACTAGCGATCCCCTGGGTGAGGTGGACCGATTCCGTCAGCTATTTAGTATGCCCGATCTACCCAACCTGCCACGTTTCACTGGCGGCCTGGTGGGCTACTTTGGCTATGACACAGTGCGCTTTGTAGAGCCTAAATTAGCTCATGGTGCGCCGCCGGATGAATTGGGAACCCCGGATATATTATTGATGGCTTCGGATGAGGTGGCGATCTTCGACAACCTTTCTGGCACCATCATGCTAGTGGTCCATGTGGACGCCAAAGATAAAGAGGCCTTGCCCAAGGCGGAAGCCCGTCTAGATGAGCTTGAAGCCAAGCTTGAACAGCCCACACCACAACTGCCGCCAATGAATATGGCCGGAGATGGAATGACTGAAGAAGACTTTGTCTCGAGTTTTGGCGAGCAGGACTTCAAAGCCGCAGTAAATAAAGTCAAAGACTATGTCATGGCCGGTGACGTGATGCAGGTGGTACCGTCCCAGCGCCTCTCGGCACCATTTCACGCTGAGCCGATCAATCTTTACCGTGCTCTGCGCCGTCTTAATCCATCTCCTTACATGTATTTCCTCGATCTCAATGGTTTTCATATTGTCGGCTCATCTCCAGAAGTCCTCGCTCGTCTTGAAGATGGGGAAGTCACTGTTCGACCCATTGCTGGCACCCGCAAGCGCGGCGCAACGGAGGAAGAAGATCAGGCCATGGAAGATGAAATGCTCGCCGATCCTAAAGAGATTGCCGAGCATCTCATGCTGATTGATTTAGGCCGCAATGATGTGGGTCGTATTAGTAAAACCGGTACTGTCGTGGTGACAGAAAAGATGGTCGTTGAGCGCTATTCCCACGTAATGCATATAACCTCTAATGTGGTGGGTCAGGTGACCGACGATATGGGCGCCCTAGAAGTGCTTAAGGCAACATTGCCTGCCGGTACTTTGAGCGGTGCACCGAAAATTCGCGCCATGGAAATTATCGACGAACTCGAACCAGTGAAACGTAATATCTACGGCGGGGCAGTGGGCTATATCGGTTGGAACGGCAATATGGACACCGCCATCGCCATCCGCACCGCGGTGATCAAAGACAATATGCTGCATGTTCAGGCCGGAGCTGGCGTAGTTGCTGATTCGGTACCCGAGCTGGAGTGGAAAGAGACCAATAACAAAGCCCGAGCGCTAATGCGCGCAGCAGCCATGGTCTGCGAGAAAGCCCCTGGAGAGTCGAAATGATTTTAATGATCGATAACTATGACTCGTTCACCTACAACATCGTCCAGTATCTCGCCGAGCTAAAGGCCGATGTCCAGGTCTACCGCAACGACGAAATCAGCATTGCCGATATTGAGCGCCTGGCACCGGAAAAAATTGTTATCTCACCTGGGCCCTGCACACCCAACGAAGCGGGAATTTCGGTAGAGGCGATCACTCACTTTGCCGGTCGCCTGCCTATTCTCGGCGTCTGCCTTGGCCATCAGAGTATTGCCCAGGCCTTTGGTGGCAAAATTGTCCGCGCCAAGCAGGTGATGCACGGCAAAACTTCGCCCATGCACCATAGCAATAGTGGCGTGTTTGCCGAATTAACCAATCCCTTTGAAGCCACTCGTTATCACTCCTTGGTGATCGAGCAGAGCAGTCTGCCCAGCTGTCTTGAAATTACCGCTTGGACAGAGAATGAAGATGGTAGTCTCGATGAAATTATGGGGGTGCGTCACAAAACGCTGCCTATCGAAGGCGTGCAATTTCACCCAGAATCAATCCTAACCGAGCATGGCCACGACCTGCTGAATAATTTTCTCGAGGGTTAAGCATGGATATCAAGCAAGCATTAGAAACCGTTGTGCTGGGTAACAATCTTAGCGCTGCAGAGATGCGCGATGTGATGCGTCAGATTATGACCGGTATGGCTAGCGAAGCTCAGATTGGTGGTTTTCTGGTTGCCCTGCGCATGAAGGGTGAGAGCATTGATGAGATCGCCGGTGCCGTTGAAGTGATGCGCGAACTGGCGACCGGCGTTAAAGTCTCCGGTGAAGGTCTAGTAGATATAGTCGGCACCGGCGGCGATGAGTCTAATCTATTTAATGTTTCAACAGCTTCCACTTTTGTGGTGGCTGCCGCGGGTGGTTCAGTCGCCAAGCACGGCAATCGCTCAGTGAGCAGCAACAGTGGTGCCGCCGATGTGCTCGAAGCCGCTGGGGTCAATTTAAATCTTAGCCCTGAACAGGTGGCGCTTTGTGTGCAGGAGTTAGGTGTTGGCTTCATGTTTGCCCCGGCCCATCACAGTGCCATGAAGCATGCCATTGGCCCGCGCCGGGAACTGGGTCTGCGAACTATCTTTAATATTCTTGGTCCCATGACCAATCCTGCTGGTGTCACTCGGCAGTTAATTGGTGTCTATGATCAGGCTCTATGCAAGCCCATGGCCGAGGTGCTCGGACGCTTGGGTGCCGAACATATTATGGTCGTACACTCCGCCGATGGTCTCGATGAAATCAGTATCGCCACAGAAACCGCAGTAGCTGAATTCAAAGACGGCGTTGTTCGGGAATACAGCATTGCTCCTGAAGATTTTATGATCGAGCGTCAGAGCCTCGACGGTTTAAGCGTTGATAACGCCGAGCAATCTCTGGATCTTATTAAAGACGCCCTGGGTAAACAGGCAACCGCCAATGGCGCAAAAGCGGCTGATCTGATCGCTCTTAATGCCGGTGCGGCACTTTATGTTGCTGGTTGCACCACCAGCATCAAAGAAGGTGTTGCCATGGCACAGGACGCCATAGGCGCAGGATTAGCCCGGGCAAAATTAACTGATCTGGCGACCTTTACTCAGGTCCAGCAAGACGCCTAGCAAATAACGAGAAATTGAAATGAGCTCAGACACACCGACCATCTTAAAAAAGATACTCGCCCGCAAGCATGAAGAGATTGCCGAGCGCAGTGCCGTGATTTCCATTGCCCAGCTAATTGAAAAAGCCAAGACCGCCCAATCACCCAGAGGATTTGCCGCAGCATTGGCAGCTAAGCTTGCCGCTGGCCAATCTGCAGTGATTGCCGAAATTAAGAAAGCCTCGCCGAGCAAAGGGGTTATCCGTGAAGACTTCGATCCAGCGGCCATTGCTGAGAGCTATGAGCAGGGTGGGGCAGCCTGCCTGTCAGTGCTCACCGATGTGGATTTTTTTCAGGGTGCTGATGAGTATTTGCAGGTGGCTCGCTCTGCCACGCAACTGCCGGTTATCCGCAAAGATTTTATTATTGATGATTATCAGGTCTATGAAGCTCGAGCTATGAGTGCCGACTGTATTCTGCTAATCGTTTCAGCATTGAGCGAAGAGCAGCTGACGCATCTCCATGAGTTGGCGATATCGTTGGGTATGGACGTACTGATTGAAGTGCATGATGGCGCCGAGTTAGAGGTGGCGCTCAAGTTAGATAACCCAATGGTCGGTATCAATAACCGCAACCTGCACAGCTTTGAAGTCTCCCTCGATAACACCTATCAGCTGCTCGATAAAATTCCCCCTGGGAAAATTGTGATCACTGAGAGCGGCATACATAGCGCCGACGATGTCGCCGCTATGCGCGCTCACAATGTGAACAGCTTTTTGGTGGGTGAAGCCTTTATGCGCAGTGAAGAGCCGGGTCAGCGGCTGGCGGAGATGTTTGGTTAACGAGTACCAAACACCACCATAGTTTTACCTGCCACGTCGACTAATCCCTGGGTCTCAAGCTCTTTGAGTACCCGGCCAACCATCTCTCTTGAACAGCCGACTATGCGTCCGATCTCCTGGCGCGTAATCTTAATTTGCATACCGTCCGGATGAGTCATAGCGTCTGGTTCTTTGCACAGGTCAAGCAAGGTTCTCGCCACTCGACCGGTCACATCGAGAAAGGCTAAATCTCTCACTTTACGTGTGGTATCTCTGAGGCGTTGAGCAACCTGCTTGCTGATGGCGAAGAGAAATGCGGGATATTTATTGCTCAGCTCAATAAATTTCGCGTAGCTGATTTCCCCTACTTCACATTCGGTTTTAGTGCGGATCCAGGCGCTGCGATGCTCCTGGTCAAAGAGGCCCATCTCGCCGAAAAAATCGCCCGGGTTGAGGTAGGCCAGAATGATCTCTTTTCCGTCGCTATCGTCTTCAATCATCACTGTGACCGAACCCTTGATAATGTAATACAGGGTATCTCCATGGTCACCAGCGTAGATGATGGTACTTTTTGCCGGATAACGACGTCTGTGGCAGTGGGATAAAAACTCTTCCACATTTTCAATATGTGGTGTCAGAGGTGCAGGCGCCAATTTGTTTCTCCATTTACAAGTTTAGCAACATGCCGCTTTATATACTGTTTATCTGCGACTACTGAATTTAATAGTAGTCAAAAAATAATGCTCGCGAGTAAAATTTACATCGACCCTATGGTAATCTTTGCGCTTCTGAAAGCGAGGCAAACTATGAAGGCGACAATTAAGTGGGTAGACGGCGTAATGTTTCTCGGGGAATCCGGTAGCGGCCACTCTGTGGTGATGGATGGTGCTGAGGCTCAGGGTGGTCGCAATATGGGTGTCCGCCCAATGGAGATGCTGTTACTGGGCCTTGGAGGCTGTGCTTCCTTTGATGTGATGAGCATGCTGACAAAGAGTCGCCAGCAGGTGACTGATTGTCGCACTGAGGTCGAAGCCGAGCGCGTCGATGCAGTGCCCGCCGTATTTAGCAAGATCCATCTGCATTTTTTGGTTAGCGGAACCAACCTTAAAGAGACGCAGGTTAAGCGTGCAGTAGAGCTGTCGGCAGAGAAATATTGTTCAGCGTCGATTATGCTCGATGCTGCAGGTGTTGAAATGAGCCATAGCTATGAAGTGATAGAGGCCTGACCGGGCTTTTTGGCCGCACTTAAAGCTGGTGCCCAAATTATAGGCAAAAAAAAGGAGCCTAAAGGTAGGCTCCTAAAAAATCCTGAGAAGTTCTCAAAGGAAGGGGTAGGGGTAAAACTGGTCAAGACTTGCTAGTCAGCAACTCTTTAAAAATCGGTTTAACTTCAATACGCCTATAGTAGAAACCTACTGCCCATACTGCAAATGCATTGTTTGCATCGGAGTCATATCAATTTGTAATGAAGATCCTTGTTACGAACTGTGTGGGCCTGTTAAAGCTTCATTGAGCAGTTTGAGTAGGCAATCCCATTACAAAACGGCTTTTTAAAAGACAAAAAAAAGGGGCCCAAGAAGGGCCCCTATAAAAGAATCCTATAGCAAGGATTAAGAGGGGTTTGGTACGAAGCCGCTGATTTAGTGGGTCAGCGTCTTATCAGAAGTGGTGAGTTTTGGTGCTTTAACGTTCGCGAAGTCATCTTTCGCAATTGCAGCACCCGCTAATCCAGTGAATCCGATTAGTATGTATACGAGTGTCATGGTCTATCTCCGTGGGTGTTTATGGGCAAGTCGCCCTATGTGTGACAATATACGCAGACCTATGTCATAATCCAAATGCATTGTTAGCATTATTTATATACCAAATTGTAATGACCCTGAGAATACCCCATGAATCTGCAAAAACTCTCTCGCCTCGACCTTAATTTACTGGTGGCCCTGCAGGCGCTGCTGGAAGAGAAAAGTGTTACTCGTGCTGCACAGCGGCTATTTATCACTCAGCCGGCCATGAGTCGAGTGTTGCAGCGCCTGCGTCAGCAGCTCGATGACCCGTTATTTACCCGCACAGGCAATATATTAATTCCTACTCCGAAGGCGCAAGAATTACAGCTGCGGTTGCCAATGTTGCTGGATGGTATTCTCGACATGGTCACCGACGGAGAGTTTGATCCTGCTAGCTATGTTGGAGAGATCACTATTGCGGTGCCTGAATTTATTGCTATCTCCCTTGCATCCCAGTTGACAGCTCTACTAAACAAATACGCCCCGGGGGTTATTCTATCGATCTCCAGTGAGACGGATTCTGTGGCGGGAGAGTTGTCGGCGGGTGTGCTGGATTTCGCTATTGATATAAAAAGAGAGATCACCACCGAGGTAACAGCACGACACCTGGCAATCTTTAGTCCCTCGATCTGGATGCGCGAGGGACATCCCCTCGCGAAAAAGAGCCGCGTGACTCTGGATGAGATTCTTCAGTATCCCTATGTGCAGTACTATTTATTGATTGCCAAACGGGTAAGTGCTCGCACCGATGCTCGTTTTGATCGGGCCTTGCGAGAGCAGGGGCGCAGTCGCTCCAAGGCGATGGTAACTAATCAGCTGATGACGGCGATTGAAACCATCTGTGCCTCGGACTGTTTAATGGTCTCGGCGAAATTCGGTTCTGGCATGGAGCGCGAGCTCTATCGCATTGTCACCAAAGCCTATCCGGATGATCTGCCCCATGAGGGCACAGTTCCCCTAGTGCTATTGCAGCACAAGCGAACATTGGGTTCGCCGATTCATCAGTGGTTGTCGGAAAAGATTGTCGATCTGGCACGGGACATGGAAAATCCCCACGAGCCTCAGTCAATGTTGTTTGATTGAGAGATCTTTCTTTGAGAGGTGTTTAAGGGCTGTTTGATTAAGGTCTCTTTGATCAGGGGCCCTTTAATTAAAAGCTCTTTAATTAAAAGCTCTTTAATTAAAGGCTCTTTTGATCAAAAGTTATGCGACTACGGGCCCTGCTATTAATAGAGGGTTTGACTAGAGTCTGTAGCTACTCGCCGTCATGGCGCCTGAAACCAAGGTCATCAGTTTCTTGACCGGCTTTGGAAAGGGATAGCCGCCAGCATCAAGAGCACTTTCGGCATGATGTTTTTCGTCAATCAACATCTGTTCAATCACCGCACGACTCTTGTGGTCATCCTCCGGAAGCTGATCCAAATGCTCCTGCAGATGATTACAAACCTGTTCTTCAGTGGCGGCGACAAATCCAAGACTGAGCTTGTCGCTAATTAAACCTGCAGCGGCACCAAGGCCAAATGAAGCGGCATACCAAAGCGGATTTAGCAGGCTGGTATTGCCATCAAGCTGATTAATTCGCTCTTCGCACCAGGCCAAATGGTCGATCTCTTCCGCTGCAGCCTCTTCCATCTGCTGACCCACTTCGGGCAGTTTTGCGGTCAGTGCCTGACCCTGATAGAGAGCTTGCGCGCAGACCTCACCGGCATGATTAACTCGCATCAAGCCGGCAGCATGTTTGCGTTCCTGCTCGGATAACTCACCCTCTACTGCGTCCTTGGCCGGCGAGCTACGCTGTGGCGTTGGGGCGCTGCCAGCAATCGTGCGTAGAGCTTGATCGGCTTGAACGATAAATTGGTCAAATGCAGAGAGTTTGAGTTTTGACTGGGACATAAACGGTCTTCTATCGGTCTTCTAAAAAGTGTTGGTTAGCCATCTGTTACTCAGAACTGTAGTGATTTTGGCTGCGCTTGTCTATTTTTACGCCTTGGTGGGCTGATCAGTCTTCTTGATAAAGATAAATGGCAGATAAAACAAGGCAAAGAAAACCATCGCCAGCAATTCGCCCACCAATATATACAGCGGCCATGGCCCAAGTAGGTCGAGAATAGATGCGTTGCCCGGCTTGTGCATCAAATACAAGTAGTTCGCACCCATCAGCAGATTAAGTCCATAAAGTGCAAGTGAATAGACATTCACCCAGCCAAAGGTAATCAGGATTCCTTTGAGGCGCGGATACATCTGGAAGGCAAAGATATTATGTATCACCAGCACCACCAGACCGCCGTGGACAATCCAGTATTTAAAAAACTCATTGCTCGGAAAACCCACATAGAGATCCGGGGTTAGCATGGCCTGTATGGTGCCAGCCATAACCAAAAAGTAGATCACTTCTAGGCGCCGTTGATTGGGGCGCCAAAATAGCAGTGGTGCCAATATGGCAAACAGATTACACAGGGATATGGGCAGATCAATCAGCAGATTAAACCGATTGAAGTAGATTTTAATCGCGCTAAAAACAACGACAGTGATCATTAAGAAGATCGACACCCGCCGGCTAAAGAGAAGATTCTGCCGCTCATCAAAATTGCGGATACACCAGACCGTTGCCAGCATGCAGAGTGCAAACACAGTCAGGGCGCCGAGATGTTGCGGCCCAAATGAATGGAACTCAATCTCGATACTGAGAAACTGCTGCCACAGAGTCATGTTGCTATTAGCCCTGCTGCTCGCGCTCTATGGCGCGCCAGGCAATATCCGAACGCTTGTAGAGGTCCTTGAAATCGACAGTGGCTGCCAGCTGATAGGCTGCCTGCTGTGCTTCAGCAACCGAATTGCCCAGTGCCGTGGCACAGAGTACACGACCGCCATTAGTGACAACCTGACCGTCCTTAAGCGCCGTGCCCGCGTGAAATACTTTGGCGCTCTCTCCGTTACCAATGGAGCCGGTGCTCTCAGGATCGAGACCGGTGATAGCATCGCCTTTGGTATAGCTACCGGGATAACCACCGGCGGCCAGAACTATACCCACCGCAGGACGCGGATCCCAACTTGCCTGCTCTGAATCCAAGGTGCCATCCAATGCTGCCAGGCAGTGGCTGACTAGGTCGGATTTTAAACGCATCAAGATTGGCTGGGTCTCGGGATCGCCAAAGCGACAGTTATATTCAATTACCTTGGGCGTGCCATCGGCCATGATCATCAGTCCGGCGTAAAGGAAGCCGGTGTAATCATTGCCTTCGTCGGCCATGCCTTTAACCGTTGGGTAAATCACCTCGTCCATGATGCGCTGATAAATCACATCGTCGACCACTGGTGCAGGAGAGTAAGCCCCCATGCCGCCAGTATTAGGCCCGGTATCGCCATCGCTGGCACGTTTGTGATCTTGGCTGGTGGCCATGGGCAAAACGTTTTTACCGTCTACCATGACAATAAAACTCGCCTCTTCACCGTCGAGAAACTCTTCAATAACCACTCGATGACCAGCTTCGCCAAAGGCATTGCCAGCCAGCATATCTTTCACCGCAGCTTCCGCTTCGGCAATTGTCATGGCGACAATCACACCTTTACCCGCGGCCAAACCGTCGGCCTTAATCACAATTGGCGCGCCTACTTTTTGCAGGTAGGCCAAGGCTTCATCTATGTCGGTAAAGTTCTGGTAATAACCGCTGGGAATATTTTGACGCAACAAAAAATCTTTGGTGAAGGCTTTTGAACCCTCAAGTTGCGCGGCGCCTTTGGAGGGGCCAAATATGGGCAGCTGACGCTGGTTAAAGAAATCGACAATTCCGTCCACCAATGGCTGCTCTGGGCCGACAATGGTCAGGCCAACATTATTGTTAGCCGCGAAATCAGCCAGTGCTGCGAAATCATCTATACCCAGAGCGATATTTTCCACCTTGGCTTCTCTGGCGCTGCCGGCATTACCCGGAGCCACATAGACAGTTTCCACTTCGCTGCTCTGCGCGGCTTTCCATGCTAGAGCGTGTTCGCGACCACCTGAGCCAATAACCAATACATTCATTTGTTTAAATCCAAAGTCAAAAAATAATGGCGCAGATTGTAGCAGAGTAAACCGCTAAATATGCTGTAATAGGGGCCTGAGTTAATTCCCGATTAGAGGACCTACTCTGCGGTTAGTAGCCGTACCTAAATAATCAAAATAAAAGGACATTCCTATCATTCAGCCCATCATCTACTGGTTCCGCCAGGACCTGCGCCTTGCAGACAATCCCGCACTAGCTGCTGCCTGTGAATCTGGCGTGGTTATTCCTGTGTTTATCTTCGACGAGAGCAGCGAGCAGGATTGGACTCTTGGTGGTGCCAGTCGCTGGTGGTTACATCATGCACTGCAGTCGCTGGATAAAAGTCTTGGCGGTAAGCTGAATATTTATACAGGCAATGCCCTGGCGATTCTCTCGGATCTCAGTACCCAAATGTCGGCGAAAGCGGTTTATTGGAATCGCTGTTATGAGCCGCGAAGCATCGAGCGCGACGCCAATATTAAGTCTAGCCTAAAAGAGGCGGGACTCGACGTGCAGAGCTTTAATGGCTCTCTGCTATGGGAGCCTTGGCAGGTACTGAAAAAAGATGGGACCCCCTATAAGGTCTTTACTCCCTATTATCGCAGAGGCTGTCTGCAAAAGGTCGCGCCGAGAAAGCCACTGCCTGTGCCTACGGCTATGAATTTGGTTAAGGCGGATAACAGCTTGGCTGTCGAAGATCTGTCCCTATTGCCGACTATCCGCTGGGATAAAAAACTGCATGGTGATTGGGATATCAGCGAAGACGGTGCTAGAGATCGCTTAGATGATTTTGTCTTTAACGGCATCCAAGATTATCGCGAAGGCCGCAATTTTCCCAACAAGAAAAATGTCTCACGCCTGTCGCCCTATTTTCACTTCGGTCAGATGTCGGTGAATACCGCCTGGTACGCAGCCAACGATGCGGCAGCCTTAATAGACAATGAAAGCAATCTGGATACTTTTTTGAGTGAACTGGGATGGCGCGAGTTCTCCTATTATCTGCTCTACCATTTCCCCAAATTACCCACAGACAATTTGCAGCAACGGTTTAATGTTTTCCCTTGGGCTGCCAATACCGACACCGAGCTCAAGGCTTGGCAAAAAGGTAAAACTGGTTATCCCCTAGTGGATGCTGGTATGCGTGAACTCTATGACACCGGCTATATGCACAACCGTGTGCGCATGGTGGTGGGTTCATTTATGGTGAAGAATTTGCTGATCCATTGGCACAGTGGCGAGCGTTGGTTTTGGGACTGTCTAGTGGATGCCGACCTAGCGGCCAATAGCGCAAGTTGGCAGTGGATCGCTGGTTGCGGTGCTGATGCCGCGCCGTTTTTTCGGATCTTTAACCCCATCACTCAGAGTGAAAAATTTGATAAACAGGGTGACTATATTCGTCGCCATGTCCCTGAGTTGGCAGAGATGCCGGCCAAGTATATTCATGCGCCCTGGTTGGCACCGGCGGAGATTCTGGCTGCGGCGGGAGTGGAAATTGGCACTGACTATCCAGCGCCGATTATCGATATTAAAGAGTCTCGAGAGAGAGCTCTGGCGGCCTTTAAAATGACCAAGAACGATGTGCTCTAAAGATAAAAAATATCTATTGGCTAGCGCATGAGTTAGGTTCTAAAAAGGAAAGGTTGTAAAAAGGAAACGTACTAGAAGTTACGTGCTAGAAGTTACGTGCTAGAAGTTAGGCGCTTGTACGGGCAGGGATTTTGTTTTCTGACAAGGCAAAAATGCACGCAGGGAGGAAGCTTATATTTATAAGCGACCGACTGAGTACATTTTTAACGCCGTCAGAAGACAAAATAACCAGCGTACTAGTGCCGAAAGTGACGCATTCCGGTAAAGACCATCGCCATGCCATGTTCGTTTGCGGCGGCAACCACCTCATCATCACGCATCGATCCACCGGGCTGAATCACACAGCTGATGCCAGCAGCGGCTGCGTTATCAATACCGTCGCGGAAGGGGAAGAAGGCATCTGATGCCATTACCGCACCTGCCACTTCAAGTCCTGCATGCTCGGCTTTAATACCGGCAATACGCGCGGAATTAATTCGACTCATCTGGCCAGCGCCAACACCTACGGTACGGTTGTCTTTGGCATAAATGATCGCGTTTGATTTGACCATCTTGGCAACTTTCCAGGCAAACATCATATCCGCCATTTCGTCATTGCTTGGCACTCGCTCACTGACAACTTTCAGGTCTTTCTCTGCAACCATGCCGTTATCGCGATCCTGAATTAACAGGCCACCGTTAACACGCTTGTAGTCAAAGTCCTGTGGTCGCTCAGTACCCCAGGTTCCGCACTCCAGCAGACGTACATTCTTTTTCGCGGTGATCACAGCAACCGCTTCTGCAGATACCGAGGGAGCAATAATCACTTCAACAAATTGCTTATCACAGATATCCGCAGCAGTGGCTGCATCCAACTCACGGTTAAACGCAATAATGCCACCGAAAGAGGATTCTGGGTCCGTGGCAAATGCCAGCTGGTAGGCCAGTTTAATATCCGTAGCCACGGCAACACCGCAGGGATTGGCATGCTTGACGATAACACAGGCCGGTTGATCAAATTGCTTTACACATTCCAGAGCAGCGTCTGTATCGGCAATATTGTTAAAGGATAATTCTTTACCCTGTAACTGCTTGGCGGTGGCAACACTGGCTTCAGTGGGATTGGCTTCGATATAGAATGCCGCTTTCTGATGCGGGTTTTCACCGTAGCGCATCTCTTGCGTCTTGTAGTACTGAACGTTAAAAGTGTCCGAGAAATTGCGCGCTTGGTTCTCAATATCACGGGCACCAAAGTAGTTGGCGATCATGCCGTCGTAGGCCGCAGTGTGCTCAAAGGCTTTAACCATTAACTGATAGCGAGTGCTGTAGTCCAGCTGACCATCATTGGCAGACATCTCATCCAGTACGGCTTGGTAGTCGCTGGCGTTGACCACTATGGCCACGTCTTTGTGGTTTTTAGCCGCTGAACGAACCATGGTCGGGCCGCCGATATCAATGTTCTCAATCGCAGTTGGCAATGTGCAGTTGGGGTCGGCAACAGTCGCGGCAAAAGGATAGAGGTTAACCACCACCATATCGATGGGCTTGATGCCGTGCTCGGCCATCACTTCATCGTCGGTACCGCGGCGTCCGAGAATACCGCCGTGAACTTTCGGGTGCAGCGTCTTGACGCGACCGTCCATCATTTCGGGAAAACCGGTGTAATCGGATACTTCGGTGGCTGCAATATCGTTTTCTCGAAGCAGGCGAAAGGTACCGCCAGTGGAGAGTATTTCAGTACCCTGTGCGGTGAGTGCACGGGCAAAGTCGACAATGCCGGTTTTGTCAGAAACGCTGATTAAGGCGCGTGAAACTTTTTTCAGGTCGCTCATAGAGTCCTCAATGAAGATTACAGAAGGTCGTATTGTTTTAATTTTTTACGTAGGGTGCCGCGATTAAGGCCGAGAGTTTCCGCGGCCCTACTTTGATTTTGTCTGGTGTAAGCCATGACTGCTTTGAGCAGCGGTGGTTCGACTTCGGCCATCACAATATCGTAGAGATCGTGAGTTGCTTGACCGTCGAGATCGGAAAAGTAGCGTTGCATAGCTTCGGTAACACTCTGTTGCAGAGACTGCTGTTTGCTGGTCGGATCTTTGGGTGGAGAGCCAGTGCCGGTCTGTGCGTACTTCATGCCGCTAATTCCTGAAAAATATGGGGTTGTTGGAAGAACTGTTGCAACAGCTGTTGCTGTTCAAGGTGATCTTCAATTTTGTTAAAATGGCGGGCAAATTCCTTCCCACCTGGCAGCACACTGAAGTACCAGCCGATATGTTTGCGGGCAATTTTTACCCCAGCAAAGGCACCGTAAAATTCATGCAGTGCCAGCAGGTGGCGGCAGACCACCAGACCAATTTCTTCGGTGGACGGTTTAGCTGAGGCTTCGCCATATTCGAGAAAATGGTTTATTTGATTAAAGATCCAGGGGTTACCCTGAGCGCCCCGTCCGATCATCACCGCGGCAGCGCCGGTGTGCTCTAAAACAGCCAGGGCTTTTTCTGGCGTGGTGATATCACCATTGGCGATCACTGGAATCGACAGCGCCTCGACCACATTGGCTATGGTGTCGTATTCAACCTCTTTGACAAAGCGACAGGCCCGGGTGCGACCATGAATTGCTAGAGCGGCAATGCCAGCGTCTTCAGCAATTTTGGCAATGGTCACCGCGTTGCGATTTTGCCGGTCCCAACCAGTACGGATTTTTAGGGTGACGGGAACGTCGACACTGTCGACCACAGCGCGAAGAATATCCTGCACCAGATCCGGATGTTGCAGCAGCGCCGATCCGGCGGCTTTTTTGAGAACTTTTTTGGCCGGGCAGCCCATATTGATATCAATAATTTCAGCGCCCTGCTGAACATTAAAGCGCGCCGCTTCAGCCATCATTAAAGGATCATAGCCAGCAATCTGAACCGATCGCGGTGCTGGTTCATCGGCAAACTGAATACGCAGTTTAGATTTTCTGCTGGACCAGGTGCTGGGATCTGCAGCGACCATTTCAGATACCACCATACCCGCACCCATCTCGCGGCAGAGCTGACGAAAGGGCAGATCAGTGACACCGGCCATAGGTGCCAACACTGTCTTTCGATTGATCTGGTAGGGGCCGATATTGAACACATTTGCCTCGGGTTTAATGGGCTGGGCTTAAAGGCCGACAATGATACCCTGAGATTAGCTGATTAAAAAGTGATCAATTGAAAAACGGCGGTTTATTATTCTGTCAGCTCGACAGAATAGTTGGTCGCCTCTGTGCCTGGGTCGACGAGACTGAAGTTAACCCTCCTTTGTTTGCCTTTGGGAATCAACTTAGGCTTTTCTGTCAGGCTCTGCTCGTTGGTCGGTAAATATTGTTGGGCTAAAAAAATTCGCTCGGCGACGGGCTGGCTTTCCATGTCGGAAAATTTCAGAGCAATTTTGGGGTAGGGTTGGTCGAACAGCGCACGGTTCTCGATAGTCAGATCCACGGTTAGGGCGCCAGGCTGATTTGGGTCTGAGCGGACAGTGAATTGTCTGACGGCGAGCTTATTTATATCGCGAAATAACTCAACTGTGCAGCCGCTGTAGTGGCAGAACTGGATCAATGGTTTGCGATAGGCTTCAGTCTGGCTTAGCTCGCGGCTAAAAAAGTAGCTGTATTGTGCCGCTAGCAATGTTGCACCAATTAAGATCACTATTAACTTCGGGATAATCCTGCTGGGTTTCGTATCTTTTATGGCAGTCTGCTGCTGACCAAATTCACGGTGTAACAGCTCGGTCATAACTGGAAGTTTGTTGGTGTCTTCAGATTGGTCAATGCTCACCGGTTGGGCAGTGATTTCATGGTCGCTGGCATTAAATACAGTCATGCACTTTCCGCAGCGTACCATCCCGCCGGCCGCTGCTAGCTGCTCTTGGGTAAGGCGAAATTTGGTGGCGCAGTCAGGGCAGGCGGTAGCGAATTGTGACATGATTTTTCCAGCTGGTGTTTTGCTGAGTTTAGCAGTATCGAGTGGCTGTCGCTTCGCGACTCAAACTATTAATGCACTGAGCTTTTTTGTTGCTCAGGTTTTTCTCCGCTCAAGCTGTCTTGCGCGCAGCCAGCTGCGCCCATTCGGTTTCGATCGTCGGGTCATCAAAGCTAAAGTTGGCGAGATAGGGTTGCGATACCGCTTCAATTTGATGCTCGAGCAACCCCGACAGGCAGATCAAACCATTACTTTCGGTCAATGCTGCGAGTTTCGGGGCCAGTTCAATTAAGGGCGCGGCAAGAATATTGGCTAACATGGTCTGTCCAATAGTGTCGCTTGGAAGGTCTTCAGGTAGGTAGGTGCTAATGCGCTCGGCAGCTATATTGTTGCGCTCGGCATTGTCGCGAGTGGCCAGCAACGCTTGAGGGTCGTTGTCTACAGCAATCACTTTCTCCGCACCCAGCAGCAGGGCAGCTATACCCAAAATACCAGAACCGCAGCCGTAGTCGATCACTGTCTGCCCAGTCAAATCCTGCTTGTCGAGCCAGCGCAGGCAGAGGTGAGTGGTGGGGTGACTGCCGGTGCCAAAGGCGAGGCCGGGGTCGAGGCTGAGGTTGATGCCTTCAGGGTCTGGCGGTGCAATCCAGCTGGGGCAAATCCACAGACGTTCACCGCATTTCATTGGAGAGAAATATTTCTTCCATTCCTGAGACCAGTCTTTGTCTTCTAGTTGTTGCCAGCTCTGCTGCAGTGGCTGCGCCGTGAGCTGCTCGAGCTGTGCTGATGTTTGCACTGTATCTGTATCGTCGGCAAACAGGGCTTTGATGATGCAGTTGTCCCACAGTGGTGTCTCGCCAACGCCGGGTTCCAAGATAGGCTGGTCGGCGGCGTCTTCAAGGGTCACTGAAACGGCGCCCAGTTCGAGCAGTGCATCTTCAATTGCACTACTGGCATCACGGGTGCTAGCGACAATCAGCTGGAGCCATTGCATGGGAGGAGCCTAATTTGGAAAGCGAGTTAGATAAAACGCCGGGCTGTAAATTACAGCCCGAGTTTTTTCTCAAGATAATGGATGTTGACGCCGCCTTTCTTGAACTCAGGATCGCGAACTAGGTCCTGGTGTAGTTCAATATTGGTTTTTATACCGTCAATCATCATTTCGTCTAACGCGTTGCGCATACGCGAAAGCGCTGAATCCCGGTCACGACCATAGGTAATAATCTTACCAATCAGGGAGTCATAATTCGGTGGCACGCGGTAGCCGTTGTAGATGTGGGAATCCACCCGCACGCCGTTACCGCCAGGAGCATGATAGGAGGTGATAGTGCCGGGCTGGGGCATAAAGGTCACCGGATCTTCAGCGTTAATTCGGCACTCAAAGGAGTGGCCGCGGAAGATCACATCTTTTTGGGTAAAGCTAAGGGGCCGGCCACTGGCGATCAGCAGCTGCTCTTTAACGATGTCGATTCCGGTAATCATCTCCGAAACAGGATGTTCAACCTGAACTCGAGTGTTCATCTCGATAAAGTAAAAGCCGCCATCTTCATAGAGAAATTCAAAAGTACCGGCGCCGCGATAGCCGATTTCAATACAGGCCTTGGTGCAGCTTTCAAACACTGCCTGGCGTGCCTCTTCGGGAATGCCGGGAGCCGGAGCTTCTTCCAAAACCTTCTGGTGACGTCGCTGTAGTGAACAGTCGCGATCGCCCAGATGAATGGCATGACCCTGGCCGTCGGAGAGTACCTGTACTTCAACATGGCGTGGGTTCTGCAGGAACTTCTCCATGTAAACAGTGCCATCACCAAATGCAGCTTCAGCCTCGGATTTGGTAATTGCCACGGAGTTAACCAGTGTTTCTTCTTTTTCAACAATGCGCATGCCGCGACCACCGCCCCCTGAGGCGGCTTTGATGATAACCGGATAGCCAATTTTCTTGGCCATTGCGCGAAGCGCTGCCGGGTCATCATTCAGTGGGCCGTCGGAGCCGGGTACAGTGGGAACGCCAGCAGCTTTCATCGCCTTAATGGCGGCAACCTTGTCGCCCATGATGCGAATGCAGCCAGCAGTTGGTCCGATAAATACAAAACCGCTATTTTCAACTTGCTCCGCAAAGTCAGCATTTTCTGCAAGGAAACCATAACCTGGATGGACGGCTGTTGCGCCGGTCACTTCCATGGCGCTGATAATGGCCGGAATATTCAAATAGCTTTTTGCTGAAGGGTTAGGGCCGATGCAGATTGACTGGTCAGCCAACATGACATGTTTGAGATCGGCGTCCACTTTGGAGTGAACAGCGACGGTCTTGATGTCTAGTTCTTTACAGGCGCGCAAAATGCGCAGAGCAATCTCGCCGCGGTTTGCGATCAGGACTTTTTCGAGCATGATTTTATCCCTGGCTACAATTAAACGATGGTGAACAGTGGCTGATCATATTCGATAGGCTCGCCGTCTTCGGCAAGTATGGCGCCAATGGTGCCTGCTCTATCGGCTTCGATCTGGTTCATCATTTTCATGGCTTCGAGTATGCAGAGCACGTCACCGGCTTTTACGGAGCTGCCAACTGTAACAAAGGCAGCGGAATCTGGTGAGGGCGATGCGTAGTAGGTGCCAACCATTGGCGACTTAACGACATGTCCAGCCAGTTCGTCAGGAGTCGTGGCTACAGGAGCGGCAGCTGCAGGGGCTGCTACTGGTGCAGGAGCTGCCGGTTGTTGGGCAACTGGTGCCGGGGCAGCATAAGCCTGCATTGGGACGCCGCGACTGATGCGTACGGAATCTTCACCTTCGGTAATTTCCAGTTCATTGATGTTCGACTCTTCGAGTAGTTCAATGAGTTTTTTTACTTTACGAATATCCATGTAGTCTTCTCTTTCTTAAATGAATTTTTAAATTAGGTTTAAAGCCGATATCAAAAGCTTAGTTTAGCTTGCCGAGCGCTGCTTGCAGGGCTAACTGGTAACTGTTCGCACCGAAGCCGCAAATTACGCCTTCAGCAATATCAGAAAAATAGGAGTGGTGACGAAATGCCTCTCTGGCATGAACGTTGGAGAGGTGTACTTCGATAAACGGAATTTCAACACCGAGTAGCGCATCGCGCAGGGCAATGCTGGTATGAGTAAAGGCCCCGGGATTGATGATAATAAAATCGACAGCTTCGTCGCGTGCGTCGTGGACTCTCTGGATTAGCTCAAATTCAGCGTTGCTTTGCAGTGTCGCAAGGCTATGTCCGGATTCCGCTGCCTGGCTAACCAAGGCGGCATTGATTTGCTCAAGAGACGCGGCGCCATAAATTTCTGGCTCACGAGAGCCGAGTAAATTTAGGTTTGGACCGTGAAGTACCAGTAGTGAAGCCATTGGATCCCTCGGAAATAGATAATTACTAGATTGAGGGAAGTCTGCCCGAAAATAAAAGTACTGTCTATGAATAATTTGTAAAATGCTATTTTCGGCGAACTTAGCGGAAAATGCCGCCGATATTCAACACAATAGCTGTTTTTTAGCTGTAGGGCTTTTGCTGAAACGGCGAAGTTAGCGCTTTTTAGGGCAGTTTTCACAGTCAATAATGCTAAAAAACAGCAAAGTCGGCTAACACCTGCAAATATGCTCTATATTGCGGCTAAAATCCGCAAAATCAATTTATTGCGTCGGTTAGTGCTTCAATAACTATTGATTCGGTGAGAATTTGCGGAAGAATTTCTGCTTGACCTAAGCCTCTAGGGTAGACCAGGTAAAGTGGCACGCCGCTACGATTGAAGCGTCCAAGCAGTTCGGTGATCTGCGGGTCGCTGTTGGTCCAATCCCCTTTCAGGTAGCTAATGCCGTTGTCGCGCATCAACCCGATAACCCTTTCTGAGCTCAGGGCAATGCGCTCATTGACCAAACAAGTAATACACCAGTCCGCAGTAAGGTTGATAAATACCGGCTGATTGTCATCGCGTAATTCGGCGAGTAACTCTGGTGAGTAGGCAAGAAATTCTGGCTCAACGTCTGATTCCGAGATGGCGGTTATAGGTACGGCCAAAGCAGCCGCAAATGTTACTGCTGCTATAAGTCGGGTTATTGGCTTGCTGTTGAGTTTCCAGATCCACAAACCCATCACCAGCAGGATTAGGCCGATAATAACGGCCGCTGCGACATCTATAGAGGTCTGGCGCCCTGCAACCCAGAGCAGCCAGACGGCGGTCATATAGATCGGGAAGGCAAGAAACTGCTTGAACACGTCCATCCAAGGGCCGGGTTTCGGGAGTCGTTTGGTGAGGCCGGGAATCCAAGCCAGTAGAATAAACGGCAGTGCCATGCCGAGGCCAAGAAAGGCAAATACTAATACCGCAATAGACGCTGACTGGCTAATCGCGAAACCCAGTGCCGGGCCCATAAAAGGTGCAGTGCAGGGGCTGGCAACTGTCGTCGCCAGAACACCGGTCATAAAGGAAGAGCGCAGCCCCTCTTCACCTTGGCTGTTTTGGCCCACAGACATCAGGCTACTACCGATCTCGAGATAGCCGGAGAGTCCAAGGCCCATAACAAAAAACAGGTAGATCAAAAAGATGACAAATAGCGGTGACTGCAATTGGAAGCCCCAACCAATACTCTCTCCCGCGGCACGCAGAGAAAGCATCGCTATAGCAATGACCACAAAGCTAGAGACCACACCTGCGGTGTATACCAGTCCGTGAATATGTCGGCTGCGATCGGTTTTGTGATTCATGGTGAAGCTCAACACCTTGATCGACAGAATTGGAAATACACAGGGCATCAGATTGAGAATCATACCGCCAGCCAGTGCAAAGAGTAATACTAGGGCCAGTGGCAGAGATGCGGTGTCGCTGACGTTGCTGTTTGCCTGCTGTGTAGTAAAAGGTTGGCTACTGATTTCGACAATGCCGTTTATCAGATCTATATCCAGCCACTGCCTGTAAGGAGGGTAGCAGAGCCCTGCGTCAGCACAGCCCTGAGATGTAATTTCCAGGCTAAGTCGAGTTGACTCTGTGGTGAAGGGTAGCGCGACGCTGGTCTGTTGATAGTAGACTTCGAGTTCTTTTTCGAAATACTCATCCCACTTCACCAGGCCGCTACCGAATTGTGGCGCTGCTAGAACCGCACTGCTATCCGTAGATCCAAATTTGAAGCGATCGCGGTATAAGTAGTAGCCGTCGCGGATCGTCCAGTTGAGTAACAGCCGCTGATCTTCAACTACAACAGTTAGGTTGTAGGCCTGTTCAACAGGAACAAACTCTGGATTGGCGATCTCACTTGTCCAGCTGTTTTGGTTTGCGTTGGATAGAAAGTCTGTTTCTGCCAGTGCAGGTATCCAAGTGGACATTAGAGCCAGGCTCAGTAGGAGGTTGCGCATTGTTATTTTCATAGCCTTTCCGCGGTATTATTCGTCACTGTATTTTCGACTCTAGTATAATGCAGGAAGATACGTAACCGCGCGCTAAACTGATTTCAATTCTTAACCCGGCGCGATTTAAGTTAGATCCATAATACCGGTTTGCGATCAACATTCTGATCCCATGCTATAGTTTCAACAAGGAATCCTATGAATACTCGATTAATCTATTGCTTTGTTTTTTGTCTCTCCATGCCGTTTGGTCTGGCTGCAAGCGCGTCTGGCTTCTCGGTTGAAGACGCCTATATGCGAGCTATGCCTCCAGGTCGAACGGCAACGGCAGCTTATTTATCGGTGACCAATAACCACGACAAAGCCTGTTCAATTATCGGCGGAAGCACTGCGGTCGCGGCTAAATTGGAGATCCATCAACAACTGATGAGTGGCGGCATGATGAGAATGCGTCCTGCGGCTGCGGTGGAAGTTGCAGCGGGTGAAACCCTGCGGTTACAACCTGGTGGATTCCACCTGATGTTGCTCGGTGTAGAAACTGCACTGGTGCTGGGGGAAAGTCATCAGATGAGCTTGCAAACTGAGGACTGTGGCACGATCAATATCACCGCTGAGGTACGCAGTTTGTTTGAAAAATCTGTTCCCGCGGAGAAGGCCCATGATCATTCCATGCATGATCATTCCATGCATGAGCATTCTATGGACAAGCACTCAGGCCACGACATGCCGAAAACGAAAAAAGACGGAATTGATCAATGAAGTTTTGGCGTCGAATTAAAACCGTTGGGCAAAAGCCTTTTTTGGATGCGGCTGAGAAAATAGCCGATGGCTATGTGGATAATCAGAGGCCAGCTTATTTTCGTTATGCGCTGATTACTCTGTTGATTATTGCGCTGTTGATACTCGGTTTGGGTTGGCACTGGAGTGATGAACCCGATCTCTTTGACGTGCGTGCAGAGACCGAAAAAGCGCTGGCGGGTAAGCCGTTGGTGGTAGGTGCCACCACGACAGCGACACTGATCCACACCATTGAAGTCATGCTGCAAAAGCCCGGTGGTTACCTTAGTAATGACATGATGCCCCCCGGTGTATGGCTCGATAATATCCCCAGCTGGGAGTTTGGCGTACTAGTTCAGATTCGCGACCTCAGCAAAGCCAATCGAGAAGCATTTAGTCGCTCGCAATCCCAGTCAACTGAAGACAGGGATTTGGCCGTCGCCGAGCCGCGACTTCATATTGACCACAGTAGATGGGCAGTTCCCTGGCCTGAATCTGAATATGCCGAGGGGCAGAAATATTTTCGTCGCTATCTCGAACGGCTTGCTGATAGTCAGGCTCCTGATGCGCAATTTTTTGCTCGAGCAGATAATCTGCGCTACTGGCTGAGTACAGTCGAAACACGCCTTGGCAGTCTGTCTCAACGACTCTCTGCCAGTGTTGGTCAGCGACGTATAAATACCGATCTCTCTGGTGATGCTGCAGGTCGTCAATCGACCCAGAACGCACAGGAAATTGAGGTAAAAACCGGCTGGCTTGAGATCGACAATGTATTTTATGAAGCCCGAGGTACCACCTGGGCACTGCTGCACTTTTTAAAAGCCGTCGAAGTGGATTTTGCCGATGTGCTCAATCGTAAAAATGCGATTACCAGTTTGCAGCAAATTATCCGTGAGCTGGAAGCGAGTCAACAGCCTGTTAATGCGCCAGTGATTGTCAACGGTGAAGGTTTTGGTCTGTTAGCTAATCACTCATTGGTGATGGCCTCTTATATCAGTCGCGCCAATGCGGCGATTATTGATCTTCGGGAGCTGCTCTCTCAGGGTTAATGTTGGCGTGAAAGTGAGGCTGTAGTATCAGCCCCTAAAACAAGCGTTTAAGTGTGAAAGGGATAAAGGATGAATGATATCTTCCACGCAAAAGGAGCTGGTGGAGCAGGGTCCCAGTTAAGTCGGGCTCTAATTGCGGCGCGGCTACAGGGGGGCGTGATGGTCGTAGATCGCAATCTCCGGGTGGTGATGATCGATCGTAAAGCGGCGGATTTCTGTCAGGTTTCCTCAGGCCAGTCTCAAGGTAAGCGTTTCTATGCGCTATTTCCAGGGCTGCTGGGCAGTGGCTTCTCGGGGGAGCTGCATCAAATTATTAGCGCCGAAGGCAAAAGTCGTTTTACGCGGCCTGCGGACAATAGTCTGTTAGATCAATTTGCCGAGGCTTTCTCTCGTGATAGTTCTTCACTGTTGGCTGTGTCTATGACAGCTTACGATGATGGTTCTAACAATTATTGCCTGATCCGCTTCACTCTGCAGGCCGCGACCAAAAATACTACTGATGAAAAACCCTTCACCGACGAAAGCAGTCAAGGTAACCCCACTGTAAAAAGTAGTGCAACAACTTCTGTTAAAAATAGCGTCGGAAAAAACATTGTCGAGCTAGCCGATCAGCAGCCTGAAACATTTGTTGTAGATAAAAATTCTGCTTATATCACCGCGGACCAATTTGGTTTTATCTCTCAGATTAGTGCTGCCGCAGAAACCTTATTTGGCTACAGCAGCGAACTTTTGCTTGGCAGTTCGGTGCGCACAGTATTTCCCGGTCTCGATGAAATACATGGGTTGGATTTGGTAGAAAATATTAATAGCCTCGCTACTCAGCATAATCAGGGTTATGTGCTGGCCGCCACATGCCATGGTGAAAGCCGCTATCTGGATATCAAACTATTTCATTCGGCGACTGATCAAGGTCAGCTGATTATTCTGTGTAATGACTGCACTCAGGTTAGTCAGCAGGCCGAGGAACTGATTAATCGCGGCGAGCTCTACGACCTTACCTCTCGTCATATTGCCGACGCTGTGGCGCTGGTAGATGCCGAAGGTTTTGTTTTGGAAATGAACCCCATTGCCGAACAGTTATTGGGTTTTAAATTGGATAAATCCAAGCCGGTACAGATTCATGCGGCCATGCCTCTGGCTAACGAAGAGACAGGTATTGCCGAAACGCCGGTTCAGGATGCACTAAACAAGGCTCTCAATGTGGAGTCCAATCAGTCGCTGTTGTTAAAAGTGCGCGGTGCTGCACCGGTGAGTGTTTCGGTGTCAGCATTTCCATTGCGCGATGCCATGGGTCGTATTGTTAAGTGCCTGGTCATCTTTAGGCCTCTCAGTGAGGCGCGCCGGGTTTCCAGCCGTCTGCAGTGGCAGTCGATGCATGATTCCTTAACCGGATTACCAAACCGTACATCACTCTCTAAGCGCATCCAAAAAGCCATTGAAATTGCGCGTCAGGAAGGCGCAATGCATGCGCTGCTCTATATTGATCTGTATAACTTCTCAGTCATCAACGACACCAGTGGCCACACCGCCGGTGACGAACTGCTAAAAGAATTTGCTCAGTTATTGATCAGACTTGCCGGGCCCAGTGATATAGCCGCGCGTATAGGCAATGACGAGTTTGCCCTGCTGATACATAGAGTCAATTATGACAAAGCCATGATGTTGGCGGAGCGTATTCTAGCCGAGCTCAAAGAGCTGCGGGTACCCTGGGAAGGGGAGGTGTTGAAAATAGGCGCTAGTATTGGCGCCATACTGATTGATGACACGGCACTGTCTGATATAGATCTGATGATTTCTGCGGGCTCTTCTTGCGCTACGGCTCGAGACAAGGGTCGCAACAAAATTCACTTTCAGTCATTTAACGAAGAGGTTGCTCGACGGCGTAGCCTTGCCACTAGTATGCCGAAAATCGTCTCGGCCCTAGATGAAGATCGGTTCACTTTATTTGCCCAGCCGATTGTGCCGTTAAATGGCACTGCGGCAACCGCTAAATGTTATGAGGTGCTGGTGCGAATGCGCGAAAGTGACGGCACTATTTTACCGCCCTCAGAGTTTATTCCCGGCGCTGAACATTTTTCATTGATCGATGATTTGGATAAGTGGGTATTCAGTCATTCGTTACAGTTTCTTCAACGTCTGCAAGCTAAAGGGTCGCCCTTACCATTGCTGTCGGTAAACCTTTCCGGCAGCACAGTGGGAGATGAGAATGCCATTGATTATATTCTCAGAGGTTTTAGTGATACCGGAATTTCGCCAAAACATATTCAGTTCGAAATCACCGAGACTGCGGCAGTTAAACATTTGCAGGAAGCCAAGCGACTGATATCGACATTGCGCTCGGTGGGTGTGTCCATTGCACTGGATGATTTTGGCAGTGGACTGTCATCATTTGCCTATCTAAAAGAGTTGCCCATCGACTGCCTGAAGATTGATTCGAGTTTCATTCACACCATGGAAAATAGTGATGTGGATTATTCGGTTGTCAGTACCATCAATCACCTGGGCCACATTATGGGTGTCACCACGGTGGCGGAAGGCGTGGAAAATGAAAACCAGCTGCGCCTATTGAAAAAAATAGGCGTCGATTATTTACAGGGCTTCCTATTCCAACATCCCCAACCCCTAGACCAAATCGGGCGCTAAACTAGCGAAACTCGACAGCTTATTTTAAGCCTTCTTTAAGACCATCGTACTCAGCACTGTGCAAGCGTGGGCCATACTGACCAACCACCGCGCTGGCGGCACGGTTGGCAAACACTGCGGCAGACAGGTTGGAGTAACCCTGGGTAATGCCGTAGAGATAGGCGCCGGCAAACATATCTCCTGCGCCATTGGTGTCGACGGCAGTAATCGGTTGTGCCGCTGCGCGGAGATAATCCTTGCCATCAAATATCACTGAACCGTCGCTACCAAGAGTCACAGCGAACTCTGCTGCGCTGTTCTGTAATTGTTCCAGTGCCTGATCTAAGTTGTCGGTCTGACACCAGCTGAGCGCTTCCTGCTCATTGCAAAACAGCAGGTCGACACCATCTCCAACAATGGTTTTTAAACCGTCGCGAAAATATTCGACAATGCCCGGGTCAGATAAGCTCAGTGCGATTTTGGTTCCCGCCTGTCTAGCGATTTGGCAGGCTTCAAGAACTGCGTTGAGTGAACTCTCTCCGGTAACCAGATAGCCTTCAATATAAAGATACTCTGAATTCTCGATCGCTTCTGGGTCGACATCGGCAGTGGCCAGATCGGAGCTGATTCCGAGAAAAGTATTCATGGTGCGATCGGCATCATCAGTAATCATCACCAGACATTTTCCGGTAATACCCTGAGCGGTCTCGGCACTTTGAATACTGGCATTGTGGTCGACGCCGTTATCCATCAGATCCTGCATATAAAACTGACCGTTTTCGTCGTCGGCTACCTTGCAGGATAAAAAGCCCTTGCCGCCAAACTGGCTGAGGGAGATAACAGTATTTGCGGCAGAGCCGCCACAGGCACGTTTGGACATCACCAGATGATCACTAAGGCTGTCCTGCAAAAAGTGCTGGCGCTCTTCATCTACTAGCGTCATCAGGCCTTTTTCAATGCCAAGATCACTGAGATTTTTTTCACTGACTTCAATTTCTGTATCGACCAAGGCATTGCCCAGACCACAGACGTGATATTTCTTCATTGTTTTAATCGCCGCTGTCTATGTTTTGGGGTAGTGGGTCACTATGCCCTGCTGGGTTGCCAAAAATAATACATCGGCCGCTTTCAAGGCAAAGAACCCGTTAGTAACAACACCAGTAATCTGATTGATCTTTTCTTCTAGCGCTTGAGCGGAGCCAACCGGGTAGAGGTGGTGAACATCGAGAATCTGATTGCCATTGTCGGTAATAACATTTTCGCGCCACACTGGATCGCCGCCTAACTTAACTAACTCTCGTGCTACATAGCTGCGCGCCATTGGGATGACTTCTACGGGTAGGGGGAACTGACCCAGATGGTCCACCCACTTACTCTCGTCGGCAATGCAGACAAATTCATTGGCCACAGCAGTGACAATTTTTTCTCTAGTCAGTGCGGCACCGCCGCCCTTGATTAGCTCAAGGCGAGGGTTAGCTTCGTCAGCGCCATCTATATAAATAGTAATTTCTGCGGCAGCATTCAGTTCAATAACTTCGATGCCGTGACTGCGCAAGCGTTCAGCTGAAGCGTCAGAGCTTGCTACTGCAGCCTGAAAGCTATTTTTGTGTTCGGCGAGCAAGTCGATAAAACAGTTGGCGGTTGAGCCTGTGCCAATGCCAACAATACTCTCTGGGTTGATCTTAGTTAATGTGTACTCGACTGCAGCGGCCGCTACCGCGAGTTTTAATTGATTCTGATCCACCTGTGACCTCACCGGTTATGTGTTTTTGTAGGGAACCAATTATACGGTGATAAGCGCAATAAAACAGATTCATCGCTTTCAGGCTGGCGTAAAACTGCTTATCAACTTACCATTGATTCTTCAGACTCAGATTATGGAATCTTCATGCCCCACAAGTACGTGAAAAAAATTCTCGATGCGCGTATCTACGACCTAGTGATCGAAACGCCTATCGACCCAGCGCCACTGCTCTCTCAGCGCCTGAATAACAATGTATTGTTAAAGCGCGAAGACTTGCAGCCGGTGTTTTCCTTTAAATTGCGCGGGGCTTACAACAAGCTACGCCAGCTCACCGATGAACAGCGCGCCACTGGCGTGATTGCTGCTTCGGCAGGAAACCATGCTCAGGGTCTGGCTCTGGCATCAAAAAAGATGGGTGTTAAGGCAACCATCGTGATGCCCAAGACAACGCCGCAAATTAAAGTGGACGCAGTCCGCGCTCGTGGTGCCAAAGTGGTTTTGATTGGCGACAACTACGATGCCGCATCGGCCCATGCGCAAAAATTGGTTGAAGAGAAGGGCTTGGTGTATATCCATCCCTTCGACGACCCGGACGTGATTGCCGGGCAGGGCACTATTGGTATGGAAATTCTGCGACAGTTGCCTGGCGATTTGGATGTGATCTTTATCGCTGTGGGCGGCGGTGGTCTCTGCGCTGGTGTCGCGGCTTATGTTAAATATGTGCGGCCCGATGTAAAAATTATTGCTGTTGAAGCCAATGACAGCGCTTGCTTAGATGCAGCTCTAAAAGCTGGCCGGCGAGTGCGCCTGAAAGAAGTGGGCATTTTTGCCGACGGTACTGCTGTGGCACAAATTGGTAAAGAGACTTTCCGGATACTGAAAGACTTGGTCGACGAAGTCATCACCGTTAGTACTGATGAAATCTGTGCGGCGATTAAAGATGTCTACAGTGATACACGGGCCATCTGTGAACCCTCGGGTGCTATGGGTTTAGCCGGCCTGAAGAAATATGTCGAGCGCGAAGGGGTGAAGGATAAGACCCTGCTGTCGATTCAGTGCGGCGCCAACATCGACTTTGATCGCCTGCGCTATATTTCTGAGCGTACCGAGATTGGTGAAAAACGCGAAGCGGTACTGGCAGTGACCATCGATGAAAAGCCGGGCAGCTTTAAGTTGTTTTGCAAGGCCATGCACAAACGTAACATCTCTGAATTTAACTATCGCTTTAGCGATGCCAATAAGGCGCATATCTTTGTGGGCGCGCAGGTGGTTGATGACGAAGATCGCCATCAATTAGTGATTGAGCTTCGTGAGCAGGGCTATACAGTGGCCGATATGACCGATAATGAAGTGGCAAAATCCCACATTCGTCATATGGTTGGCGGGCGTTCACCCCAGGTGGGAGACGAACAGGTATTTCGTTTTGAGTTTCCCGAACGACCAGGTGCGCTGTTGAACTTTCTCACTCAGCTGGGTGGCGAGTTTAATATCTCGATGTTTCATTACCGCAACCATGGCTCGGCCTTTGGCCGCGTGCTGGTGGGTATTCAGGCGTCGAAGAAAGACCTTAAGAAGTTGTCTGGTTTTCTTGATAACTTGGGTTATCACTATGTTAACGAAACGGAAAACGAAGCCTATCAGTTCTTTCTTGGCTCTTAGTTTTCTAGATTATTAGCTTTCTAGATTATTAGCTTTTTAGGATTTAAGTCTTTTCGAATGTCACATTCGGCCCCTAGGGGCCGAATGCTTAATCAGTTAAAGCAGATCGGCAATTTGGCGGATCTGAATTGCTTCAATACCGTCGCCAGCTAGCGTATCTGAAATCACTACCACACGATCTTCTGGCGAAAATTCATCGCGATTAATCATAATTGCCGCGGCAGCTGCCAGAGTTGCATCGGAGTTCTGGCCAAAATCAATTTGATAGCTAAGTACATTGCGGTTCAAAACCAGCTGACGTCTTGTGACACCGCTGTTGGTAAAGGCACAGATAATTGGTTCCTGGGGGTGACAATTGGTCACGCGGTTAGCCATGCGGCCACGCTTGGTGGGCACAATAATCGCCTTCGCTGAAATCGCTTCGGCAAGATTCACCGCCGCTTGAGCAATTTGTTGCTTGTCCCCTTCAATAATCAGGTTGTCGGTAAATCTAAGTCCGCGACTGCTTTCTGTGGAGCGGGCAATGCGATCGAGAATCTCGACACACTTTACCGGGTACTTACCCACAGTGGTCTCGCCTGACAGCATAATCGCATCCGCTTCTTCGTAGACCGCATTGGCTACGTCTGTCACTTCGGCACGAGTTGGATTGGGATTTTCAATCATCGACTCGAGCATATGGGTTGCGACTATGGCGCGTTTACCCATTTCCGCGCAGGTGCGCAGAATGCGTCGCTGAATCCGCGGTAATACTTCGAGAGGAACCTCAACGCCGAGATCGCCACGGGCTACCATAACGCCGTCCGCAGCTTCGATAATTTCGACCATATTGGTCACCGCTTCCTGATCTTCCAGTTTGGCAATCACCTTAATCGTGTCGGCCTTGTCGCCGAGTAGTTCACGCAGCTCACGAATATCTTCAGCCTGGCGGACAAAGGAGAGGGCGATAAAATCCACATCCAGTGACATACCAAACTCAATGTCGCGGCGATCTTTTTCTGTAATTGCCGGCAGATTAACTCGGATGCCGGGCAGGTTGACGTGGCGTTTGCTTTTCAGCAGACCGCCGTCGATGACCTTGCACTGCATGACACGCTCTTCTTTGCTCAGCACTTCCAGGTTAATCAGACCATTGTCCACCGTGATAATGTCGCCAATACCTACATCGGTTATTAGGTCTTCATAGTTAATATGGATCGAGGACGATTCAACATCTTCTGCTCCGCGAGCGACGATGGAGATGGTATCGCCATCGTTGAGATGCAGATCATTAGCCATATCGCCAGTGCGAATCTCAGGACCCTGAGTGTCGAGTAATACGGCGATCGGATGATTGAGTTTGAGGTTGAGAACGCGAATGGCGTCAATCACTTTGCGGTGGGACTCATGGGTGCCGTGAGACATATTCAGTCGCGCCACATTCATGCCGGCATTGGCCAGATTTTCCAACATTTCCAGCGAGTCTGTCGCCGGCCCAATGGTGCAAATTATTTTAGTCTTGCGCATATTATCTCTTGGTCTGTGGCTATTTTATGTAAAGGGATATCCCAGCTCTCGGCTGTCAGTCCAGCCACTTCTTGCAGTTGGTGAGCTAGGCCGATCAGTTTTGGGCCGGTTGGCTTGCCCGGTCTTGGGGCCAGAGTGCGATCGTAAAAACCACCGCCCATGCCCAGTCGATTACCGTCCCGATCAAATGCCACCAGAGGTACCAGGATTAGGTCGAGACTCCAGGGCGGAGTGACAGTTGTGGATTTGAACTGAGGTTCGAGTATACCAAAGCGATTCTTGTGCAGGGTGTCGCCATATTGATATTCGGCAAAGTGCAGGCTATTGGCTTTTAAAGGATCAATCAGGGGTAAAAAGCAGGCTTTTTTGGCTCTAAAGGCGGCATTAATAATAGGTGTTGGATCGATCTCACCATCATTGGCCAGGTAGACACCTATGCGTTTAGCGCGCTGAAAGAAATCTTGTCGACAGAGCAATTTAGCCAGCTGCTCAGAGGCAGCTCGTTGTTGGCTGGTGTTCAACGCTCGTCGTTTTTCTCGAATGCTATTTCGTATTTCGCTGGGATTCATTGGCATATGGCCATGGTTAAAATAAATCCCAGAGTGCCGCTGTCAACGTGGCCTCGAACCGAGAAGTTCAAGGTGGCTGCCCTCGCAATATATCAGGCTTTCCGACGCACGGAAGTGCACAACAACATTGACGGAGAGAAACCGGGTAATAATTATCGGCTCAGGGACTTCTTGACTGGCGCACACTCCAGGAGCGATGAGTATAGCAGAGCAGATTAAAAAAGATCTCGCTAAAATCTGTTTTAAGCGGCGTTTTAAGCAGGGGAAAATTGATCTGATATTAGCTGTTAAGGTCTGACAGGGCTGAACTCAGTTTAGAGTTCATGGATTGCAGTAAGTGAGACGTGTCGGCGCCGGCTTGAGCGGACTGTTCACTGCGAATAAGATCATGGGCCAAATTTAAGGCAGCCATCACGGCAATGCGTTCAACGCCGATAATATGCGAGCCACGGCGGATCTCTTCCATTTTTTCATCGAGCATTTTTGCCGACAGGATCAGTGCGTCACGCTCGTCCGGCTTACAGTTGACCTGATAGTCTTTGTCGAGGATGCGAATAGTTAAAGATATAGATGACATGCTGATTCTTACTCTGCGTTTAAGTTTTTGAGGCGATTTATCATGGTCTCAATTTTTTGTCGTGCCATTTCATTCTGCTCCAAAAGCTTGCCGCGCTCACCAGCCAGACTCGACTCTTTGGCACGCAGAGATTGGTTCTCGCGTTTCAGTTGCAGGCAAAGCTCAATTAAGCTGTCCAGTTTTGTTTCTAACTCTTGGTAGCCGCTCATAATCAGAGTTCTTTTTGGTGAATGACAGGGCACTACAGCCGACTAACTATCGGACATGAACTATAGGCACTGACACAGTTTTGGTCAATCAGATCATTAAGTCAATGTGGTGTGCAGTGAAATTATTAGAATGTTAAGATGCCTGCTACCTGAACGAGGCATAAAGATGACATTTGAACAGCTGGAAGATCTATTTTTTAAACTGCGAGTAAAGGCCGATCCCTCTGGATTTCATGGCTTTCTCTGCGGTCGTTTGTGCTGTGGGAAAGTCCCTTTGGATCAGTTGATCGAGACCTCTACTGGTTGGTTGGGGCTATCCGAAGAACAGGCCGATGGCGCGGCCTATCCCCTGCGGGATTTTTATGAGACTTCATTGACCAGCCTTGAAGACGTGGCCTTTTTGTTTCAGCCGGTGCTGCCGGATGACGAACTGCCGCTGCCTGAGCGTTTGGTTGCCGTGGGTCAGTGGTGCAGCAACTATCTCTCCGGTGTCGGCGATGGCATGAGCGACGGCTTTGCGGTGTCTGACGACGTGAAAGAAGCGCTGGAAGATATCTCTGCTATTGCTCAGATTTCGGTGGATTTTGAAACCGACGATGACGGCGAGCGCGACTACGCTGAATTGATCGAGTATATCCGTATTGCAGTACAGCTGATTTTCTCTGAGCTGCACCCGGAAGCCGCGGCCAATAGTGGTCCAACTGTTCACTAACCGCGTCTAAAGGCTATACCTGCCAAAGGCAATCCACAGCCAATCCATCCCCAAGGGAGCGCTATGATCACCGTCAAGGAATACGCCGCCCGGCGCAGAGACCTTATGTCGATGATGGCGCCCAACAGCATTGCCATTATTACTGGCGCTGCGGAAAAGATTCGCTCTCGCGATACTCACTACCCTTATAAGCAATCGACTAGCCTCAGTTATCTCTGCGGCTTTGCCGAGCCCCAGGCAGTATTGGTGTTAATGCCTGGTCGCGAGCGCGGTCAGTGCCTGCTTTTCTGTCGGGAAAAAGATAAGTTACGTGAGACCTGGGACGGCTATCGTTCTGGACCTGATGGAGCGGTTGCCGACTTTGGCCTAGATGATGCCTTCCCGATTGACGATCTCGATGAAATTTTGACCGGTATGCTCGAGGGCCGTGAGCGGGTCTATTATGCGATCGGCAAAGACGCCGACTTTGACCGTCATCTGATGAGCCTGATCAATCAGATTCGCGAGCAGCAAAGTCGTGGCTCTGTGCCTCCTGGCGAATTCATCGACCTAGATCATCTGGTCAATGAAATGCGCCTGATTAAAACGGCGGCTGAGATTAAGTTAATGCGCAAGGCTGGCGAGATTTCAGCGCGGGCCCACTGTCGAGCGATGAAAATCAGTCGCCCCGGCATCTATGAATACCAGCTGCAGGCCGAGATCGAACACGAGTTTATGGCCTCTGGTGCTGCGGCTCCGGCCTACACTAGTATTGTTGGTGGCGGCAAAAATGGCTGCATTCTGCACTACATAGAAAACCGGCAGAAAATTAATGACGGCGATTTAGTGTTGATTGATGCTGGCTGTGAATATGAAGATTACGCGTCAGACATCACTCGCACCTTCCCAATCAATGGCCAATTTAGCTCAGCGCAGGCGGCGATCTACGATATTGTTTTGCAGGCTCAGCTTGAAGCCATCGCCAAAATTGTTCCCGGGGCGACCTATAATGTTGCCAATGATGCCACCGTGGCAGTGATCACTGCCGGTCTGCGAGATGTCGGCATTCTCGATGGCGAGGTCAATGAGCTGATTGAGCTGGAAGCGTACAAAGATTTCTATATGCACAGCTCAGGGCATTGGCTGGGTATGGATGTTCACGATGTTGGTGATTATAAAATTGATAACCAGTGGCGTGTCTATGAGCCGGGTATGGTGGTTACCGTGGAGCCGGGCATCTACATCTCTCCTGATAACAGCAATGTGGCGGAAAAATGGCGCGGGCTAGCGGTGCGAATAGAGGATGATATAGCAGTGACTAAATCCGGTTGCCAAGATTTAACCTCTGGGGTGCCCAAAATCCGCAGTGAGATTGAACTGCTTATGGCGACAGGCTAATGGCTACCCACTAATGGCTAAAGAATGATGAAAGAGATAAACACAGAACGCGCAGAAAACTACGATCTAGTGATCGTCGGCGGCGGTATGGTGGGCATTAGTCTGGCATTGTTGTTAGCCCAACAGCAGCCGGAATGGAAAGTGCTGCTGCTTGAGGCTCAGGCCTATGGTAAGTCCGGCAAGCAACAACATCATCCCAGTTTTGACTCGCGCTCAACTGCGCTCTCCTGGAGTAGCCGGAAAATATTCCAAGCTGCCGGACTCTGGTCAGAATTGGAATCTCATACCAGCGCCATCAACAATATCCATGTCAGTGACCGTGGTCATATTGGCCTAACCAGAATTAGCGCCGAGGAAGCTGGCGTTGAAGCGCTTGGCTATGTGATTGAAAACCGCTGGATTGGCGCAGTGTTGCTAGGCAGGCTGGCCACCACCTCAGTGGAGATGATGGCCCCAGAACGTGTCGCAAAAATAACGCCGCTCAAGTCTGGCGTGGGTCTAACTCTGGAGAACAGCGGCGAGACCATTCAAACCTCTCTACTGGTGATCGCCGACGGGGCCAATTCTCAAACCGCTCAACAGCTCGGTATTCACAGCGATCAGCAGCCCTATGGGCAGCAGGGCATTATTGCCAATATCGGACTGCAAGATGCGCATGATGGCGTCGCCTACGAACGCTTTACTGATCAGGGTCCTATGGCCATGTTACCGCTGCCAGATTTTGATGGCAGCCCCCGCTGCGCCCTAGTCTGGACCCAGCCGCCAGAGCGCGCCGCCGAATTGATGGCCGCCAGCGACGAAGAGTTTTTAAACGCCCTGCAAGAGAGCTTTGGCTATCGCATGGGTACGGTACAGAAAGTGGGCGAGCGAGTGGCCTATCCGTTGGCGCTGACTACGGCGAGTGAGCAGGTGCGACGCAATGTTGTCGTGCTAGGAAATGCTGCCCACAGTTTGCACCCGGTCGCGGGACAGGGTTTTAACCTGTCGTTACGCGATGTGGCGACACTGGCGGATGTACTGGGCAAGGCTAAATTGTCAGGCGCAGACTTCTCCTCCCTGGAAACCCTTGAAGACTATCAGCAACAGCAGTTGGCGGATCAGCAAAATACCTTGATGTTTAGCGATAACTTACCCAAATTATTTGCTCAGTCCTCCTCGGTTGTGGCCCTGGGGCGCAACTCTGGGTTGGTGATGATGGACCTGCTGCCGAGTCTGCGCAGCCGCTTTGCGAAATTTGGAATGGGTATGGCCAATAAGGAGGCTGGACATGGCAGTTAAAATAGCTCAACAGTGCCGAGAGTACGATGTCATTGTGGTTGGCGCTGGCATGGTTGGGGCCGCTTTTGCCTGTCTCTTGGGGCGCTCAAATAGCAGCTTATCTATTGCGTTATTAGAAGCTCGTGCAACTGCCGCTTTTGATTCTGAGCATTTTGATCCGCGGGTCGCAGCGCTCACAGAAAAGTCTCGAAGCCTATTAGATTGCTGCGGGGCTTGGAACTCAATTGCCGCTCAGCGGGTCAGTGCCTATGGCGCCATGCAGGTCTGGGATGCTGAAGGCACCGGTGAAATCCATTTTGATTGTCAGGATGTGCAGCAGCCCAATTTGGGCCATATAGTTGAAAACTCTTTAGTGGTCGAATCATTATTGGCTGAGGTCGACAAGCTGGATAATATTGATTTTCTCTGCCCGGTTAGCGTTGTTCAATACAGTCAGTCGGAGTCTCAGGTCAGCGTTGAATTAAGTAGCGGCGAGCAGCTAGTGACTCCTCTGCTGGTAGCGGCCGACGGCGGCAATTCAAGTATCAGAGAGCAGTTTAAGTTTGCCACTCGGGAGTGGGATTATGGTCACAGTGCCATAGTGACCACAGTGCAAACCGAGTCAGTGCATCAGCAGACTGCTTGGCAACGTTTTATGTCCACGGGGCCACTGGCGTTGTTGCCCTTAAATAAACAGAGCGATCAGCATTATTGTTCGTTGGTTTGGTCTCAGGAATCCGCTGAAGCCGATCGCTTGATGGCGCTGGATGACGTGGCTTTTTGTGCCGAGTTAAGCCGTGCCAGTGAACACTGCGTGGGTGAAATTCTCTCTGTGGATAAGCGCTATGCTATTCCATTGCGTCAGCGTCACGCGAAAGATTATGTGGTTGAGCGGGTGGCATTGCTGGGGGATGCGGCACATACGATTCATCCGCTGGCGGGGCAGGGGGTCAACCTGGGGTTTGCTGATGTTAAGGCTCTGGTCGATACGCTCTGTGCTGAAGCCAAGCGAGGCAATGATCTGGGATCACTGATGTGCTTGAATAAATATCAGCGACTGCGAAAACCGGAGAACTTGGCCACTATGGCGGCGATGGAAGGTTTTAAACGGCTGTTTGCCGCGGACAATGTGGCGGTGAGGTTGTTGCGCAATATGGGGCTTGGCAAGGTGAATCAAATTAAGCCATTGAAGAACGAGATTATTAAACAGGTGATGGGGCTTTGATTGAGTTTGAGATCCCTCGTCACTTCGCTCTGTCGGGATGACAAGGTATAGACCCTGTCATCTCGAACGAATGTGAGAGATCTCAAAACTTCCCCAGTGCTCTAATCCTTAAACGACACCATAATCAGCTTAAACGACCCGCTGCGAGCCACTTCCCGAACCCGCGGAAAATAATCCAGAGCCTTTTTCTCCAAGGCAATAAAATTATTCACCACAAACAGAGCACGTCCTCTAGGGGCTAAGAGTCGCTTGCTGGCGGTCAAAAATTTCGCCGTCAACTCACTGTCTATATTAAATCCCTGATGAAAGGGCGGGTTGCAGATAATCGCATCGAAACGCTCTTCAAGCTGACTGCCCGCATCACCGGAAATAACTGTTCCATCCACTTTCAGCGCCGCAAAGTTAGTCGTGCAGGCATTTAAAGCGGCGGCATTATTGTCCGTTGCGGTGATCTGCTCAAAGCTCTGTTGTGCTGCGGCACAGGCAAGAAAACCGTAACCACAGCCAAGATCCAGCAGCGACTGGGGTCGGTTGGCTTCACCAAAGGATTGCACAAACTGCGGAAACTGATTGATCAACAGTGCGCTGCCCTGATCGATTTTGTTCCAGCCGAAAATTCCCGGTTTGCTCTGCAGTGGTAGATTATCGGGGCCACCGATAGAGCGCAGGGCCAGATAGTTTTTGTCATCCAGAAGCTTGCCGTCGTCGCTGTATTTGGTCAGGCGAGAGAGATAATAGTTGCCACACTTTTTGGGCTGACAGCTGTCGCCAAATAGTTTGTTGGCATGGCCTGTGTAGGTTTTTACGCCATCGGTTTTTTCGCCACTTAACATCAGTGCACCGCCGCGTTTCAGCAGCACTGAGGCCTGATTGATAATGTGGTGGCTCACCGCGCGCTCTTTCGAGACCCGAAACAAAACGCTGTCGAAACTGCCGGCTTCTAGGTCGCTAAAATCAAAGTCGCTGAATTTCGTCGAGACCCCAGCTTGGGCTGCGGCCTGAGCAATCTCATAACGATTGCTGCGCAAGATGCGCTTGGCGCTCCCGGACTGGGCAATAGTTAGCCAGGGAGCATCGTCCCAATTTTCATCGGCAACAATTAAACATTTGCCTTCGAGGTCATGGAGTTGCTGGGCGAGTAGTTCTACGCTGGGGTCGCTCATGATTTCGGTGCCGTTATGCTAGCCACTTCGGCGTCTGTGAGCGCACGATAATCGCCGGGCTCAAGAGACTCGTCGAGAATAATACCGCCGACCTGAGTGCGATGCAGTGACTCAACATGGTTGCCCAGTGCGGCAAACATGCGCTTAACCTGATGATATTTACCTTCGGCAATACTCAGCAAAACCGTCTGATCATCAATCTGTTCCATGGTAGCCGGAAGACAGGGATGTTTTTCACCCTTGAGCCAGACGCCATTGGCGAGCTTCTCGCTGTAGTCAGGGGTGATTGGAATGCCCAGAGTAACTCTATAGATTTTCTGGCATTCGCTGCGCGGTGAAGTCAGGCGGTGATTCCACTGCCCGTCGTCGGTAATCAGCAGCAGGCCGGTGGTATCTATATCCAGGCGTCCAGCAATTTGCAGCTCATCGCTGCGGTGCTCAAAGATCAGGTCCAGGGCGGTGCTGTTGTTATTATCTTTAGTGGCCGAGACTACTCCTGCGGGTTTGTTCAGCATAAAGTAGCGGTTTTTCGTCAGGGTAATGGCTGAACCGTCGATGCAGACAACTTCGTCGCCGGTAATTTTCTGTGCCGCATTGGTGGCTTTTTCACCGTCGATGGTGACGTCGCCATACTTTACGTAGCGTTTAACTTCGACCCGCGAAAGGTCCGTGGCATTGCTTATATATTTATCAAGTCTGAGCATTATTGGCTCTTTAGTAGCTCTGCCGCTTCTTTGGCAAAGTAGGTGAGAATGCCATCGGCACCGGCGCGTTTAAATGCCAGCAAGGATTCGAGAATAACTGCGTCACGCTGTAGCCAGCCATTTTCAAAGGCCGCACAGTGCATCGCGTATTCGCCACTGACCTGATAGGCAAAGGTCGGGGCTTTTAATTCGTCTTTAACACGGCGCACTACATCTAAGTAGGGCATGCCGGGTTTAACCATAATCATATCGGCGCCTTCATCAAGGTCTAGGGCACATTCATGGAGCGCCTCGTCACTGTTGGCGGGATCCATCTGATAGGTTTTTTTGTCACCGCCTTTAATATTGCTCGCGGAACCCACGGCGTCTCGGAAGGGGCCATAGTAGCTTGAGGCAAACTTGGCGGCATAAGCCATGATCATGGTGTTCACAAAACCGTTTTCTTCGAGTTCTTCGCGAATCGCCGCAATGCGCCCATCCATCATATCCGAGGGGGCGACTATGTCAGCTCCAGCTTCGGCGTGGGAGAGTGCTTGTTTGGCCAAGGCTTCAACGGTGATGTCATTGAGTACATAACCGCTTTGCTCATCGATAATGCCGTCTTGGCCGTGGGTGGTAAAAGGATCCAGAGCCACATCGGTGATCACACCCAGTTCGGGGACCGCCTGTTTGACCGCTCGGACTGCTCGTTGAGCCAAGCCTTCTGGGTTGTAGGCTTCTTCGGCGAGCAATGATTTTTTCTCTTCCCCAGCCACTGGAAATAAAGCAATGGCGGGAATACCCAGTGCAGCAACTGCTTTGGCTTCTTTCACTAGTAGGTCAATAGATAGGCGCTCAACCCCTGGCATGGACTGCACTGCTTGGCGCTGACCAGTTCCTTCTACGACAAATATCGGCAGGATTAAGTCATTGGCGCTGAGTGCTGACTCGCGCACCAGACGTCGTGAAAAATCTGAGGCGCGGCTGCGTCGCATACGGGTGTAGGGATAGGGGCCACGTTGGCTTGAAAAGCTCATTGCTACTCCAGTAGTGTTTGGATCTAGTGCTTGAATCTAGTGCTCAGATCTGTCGACTGTGCTTTATTTTGCGCATGATACGGAAAAACGCACCGGCACACATAACTATCTGGTGACCGCTGCGCTTTACCTCCGCTATAGAAGGTAGTTTAGAGTGTCTTGAACACCTTCGCGGCAGCATCCAGAGTGAACTGAATATCATCATCGGTGTGTGCGGCAGACATAAAGCCCGCTTCATAGGAAGCTGGAGCCAAATAGACACCGGCTTCGAGCATGCCGTGGAAGAACTTGCCGAAGCGCTCTGTATCGCACTTCATCACCTGTTGATAGTTAACTATGTGCTCTTCCTCAGAGAAGAAGATGCCCCACATGGTGCCCACGTGATTGCTCGTTAGCGGGATACCGGCACTGGCTGCTCGTTCACGAAGACCATTGACCAGTTCGTCGGTGTGTCTGACCAGTGGATCGAGGAAGCCAGGTTCTGATACTAAAGTGAGGGTTGCGAGTCCGGCGGCCATGGCCACGGGATTACCCGATAAGGTGCCGGCCTGATAAACCGGGCCCAAAGGTGCGATCTGTTCCATAAGTTCGCGCTTACCGCCGAAGGCGCCGACTGGCATGCCGCCACCAATTACCTTTCCTAGGCAGACTAAGTCTGGCATTACGCCATAGTAAGCGCTTGCACCCTGAGGCCCAATGCGGAAACCAGTCATCACCTCGTCCATAATTAATACTGCGCCAGAGGCGGTGCAGCATTCCCGCAGGGCCTGCAAAAATCCAGGAATCGGTGGCACGCAGTTCATATTACCGACCACAGG
>Ga0209194_1000253_pt1 | contig 46959 bp, 42 predicted proteins | sample COGITO_mtgs_1004_FD_184787 | JGI IMG/M metagenome (GOLD analysis project Ga0209194, IMG submission 184787) | Pelagic marine microbial communities from North Sea - COGITO_mtgs_100413 (SPAdes) (version 2) | ecosystem: Environmental > Aquatic > Marine > Epipelagic ... | reverse complement strand
AGAGAATTCTGTCGTATTCGCGGCTTTCTATCAACGGTGCGCAAGCAGGGCCTGGATGTCCTGGAGACACTCGTCGACCTCTTTTCTGGCAACACGCCTTCGATACTCCCTCAGCCTGAGTAGTTACCTTCTTAGCGGCAAAGGTAGCCGGGTCAGCCGTCACAAATCCTGAGTACTATTCATTTTCGAGCCTGCTTCAAAACTTATTTTTGGTTCAAGCTTGGACATTACCAACGGCTTTCTCTTGGAACGCTGTTTCTTGGGCCGTCAGTAGTGAATGGATTGCCTATTTGTTGTTTCCACTGGTGATTGCGGCTACGCTGCGGGTTCGCTCTAGCGCAGCCACTATTGCAAGCATCTTCTTTTTATTGTGGGGCATGGCGGCAGTCTGCCTTCTGCTCGATTCTAGCTGGCAGGCTCCCTATGGGGCCGGAAGCTATGGGCTATTGCGCATTGCTGGAGAATTTACGGCAGGCTGCTTGCTCTACAACCTTTATGTTGCGCGCTGGGGACAGCAATGGGGACAGCGGTGGGAACAGAAACGGCAGTGGGGCCTACTCACAAATATTGCTTGGATCGTAGCTGTGATTGGCAGTGCGCTGTTGGTAGCTCACGGAGTAGGAAACAATCCCACCGACGAGAGCAAAACGTTTCAGCTCTATGTTTTATGGCTCACACCGCTTTATGCATTTGCGATTTATGCCCTTTCTTGGCAACGGGGCACACTTGCCAAACTCTTTAGCTCCAGGCTGCTGATCGCGGGTGGCAAAGGCTCTTACACGCTTTATCTAACGCATTTCATAGTGCTGATTGTTCTACGTCGAGTAGTGCCAGCCGAGTCTGTTGTAGCAGGAAACATGGCTGTTAGAGTATTGCTGTTAATAGGCTATATTGCGGCAATGGGTTTAGTTGCCATGATCACCTACTGGCTGATTGAAGAACCCGGACGGCGAATGATGAAAAGCTGCCTGCCTAAAAAACCCCAGGCTGACGGCGTTTAGCTTTTAGGTCTAGATCGATACTGGTTTGACATTGACTAATTGTCTGACACTGGCTTATGAACACTGGCTTATGAACACTGGCTTATGGCTAACTAGTCTGGCAGAGCGTAGCTAGGGACTTCTGCAAGCGTAATGTCGTTGAGCTGTCGTACTTTTAGATCTTGGTAAAAGTTCTCTTGTAGCAGCTCTACTTTTGATTGGGAGGTGAGAAAGAGTAGCCCCCAGAAAACACCCACTTTTTCGTGCTTATAGTCAGCTTCGGTAAGTTCGCCTTCGATCGGTCCTCCCAGCACGTCTGGGCGGAAGCTGGCCCAGTGGGTCAGCAGCAGCTCAAAGTCCATCCAGTTAACGGCGTCTTCAAAAACATCGTCCCAGTGATCTTCTAAAAAGGCATTAAGAGCGTCGGCAATTTCGTTGAGGTTTTCTTGGTGGGCGAGTTCGGAAATGGCGCGGACGGCGTCTTTGCGTGAGTGGGGCTTGGCCCGGCGCGATCGCACCCGAGAAGGCTCGCTCATCGCGGCTGCAATCGACTCCAACTGCTCAATTAGCTCGCTCAAAGTCACCTGTCGCTTTGCAGGCGGTGGGGCCACTGGCCTACGGTGAATATGCTGCTCTAAATTTTTCGGCAGCTCGTCCGCACTGTAGTCAGCATCATCTTCAAAAAAATCGTCTACCAGCACCGCCGCCTGCTGCTCTAGCTCATGGCGTACCAACGTGTCCGCCTTTAGCAGCACCAGCATAGAAGCATACAAGAAAGCCTGCCCAGACTCCGTCAGGCTCGATTCGTAAGAAGATCGGCCTGCTTCGGTCGGCTGCTTAGCCACAGGCTGTTCTTTCAAGGTCTTTAAAAAGCGATCGATCACGTCGATCACCTGAACATCCCAAGGATCAATTTCGCCCTTTTCGGCTAGGTCAATGAGAAAGGCGATCGCGCCCTGCGCTAAAGAACTGGACATAAAAAAGCTAAGCCATCTGAGAGGCCACCATAGGCATGAAAACGACAGGCATGACAGCTGTGGCCACGACAGTGCGCTGAGCCTATACGCAATCGTGTAATTTTGCAAGCCGATTTAAACATTTCTAGCAGCAGGCCGTCTGCTACTAGGAAAAACAGCTACGAACTACGCATCCGTCTGAGGCTCAGCTTGAGGCAGCATCGGCAATTGCTCTAGCTCCACGCGATAGCGCTCTACGTCTTCTTCTAGCTGCTGAATACGCATATCTCGCTGCTCTACCTCAGGTTTTTTTTGCGTATAGCTTTGGACCTGCACCCAAACGCTAAACACCCAGGCAAGCGTCGCGCCGATACCCGCCGCAACAATCAGCTCCACACTCAGCGGCGCTTCAAAATCAACACCATTAACAATATGAATGACAGAAGGCGTTGTGTTTTCAATCCCAAAAAGCACTAGCGCCAGGCAGATGACGAAAATCACTACGAAATTAACTTGCTTCATAGGTTTCGCTCCAGTTCAGAGTTTACAAGTAGAATTTGCTCGACAACACTATAGCCGCTAACGGTAAGGCTGGCAGATTTTTTCAACTGAAGCCTCACATGAGTTAGTAGCTTATAATAGTAGCCACGGTTGGTATGACTAGAAAGTCCTACTTATCCATCGCAGACAAGCCCATCGCAGACAAACTAGACGCTGAGTGGAAAATACTGAGTAAAAAGTTGGTAAAAACTATGAGTAGAAAAGTCAGTATTACTTTAGATGACGAAATTTTAGAATTTATTGATGGTTTTGCCAGCAACCGTAGCAGCTTTATCAACGCGATTCTCCAAAAGGAGCGCCAACGAATCTTTTTACAGGAACTAGAAGCTGCTTATACCGAACAGTCTAACGATCCTGAATTTAGCGATGAGATGAAAATTTGGGATGTGGCAGTAGGCGACGGCCTAGATGCCTAAAGGAAAGCTGACCTATCGGCGAGGTGAGATTTGGTGGGTAAATCTGAATCCAATAGTCGGCAGCGAAACAGGGAAAGAGCGGCCTTGCTTAATTTTGCAAAATGATGTTGGCAACAAAAGCGCTACGACAACGATTGTTGCACCGCTTCTACCTGGCCATAAGAACTACCCCTTTGTTGTAAATATATCGCCGACGACTCAGAACGGGTTAAGGGGCGAACGGTACGTCAATTTGAGTCAGCTAAGAGCAGTAGACGCGCTCAGAATCAAAAATAAACAGGGAGTTCTAGAAGATAGCTATTGGGCAAGCATAGAAAGAGCAATTGCGGTCGAACTAGGGTTTGAACAGACTTTTAATCATCGTTTCTAACAGTCAGTCAGCTCTAAAAATCTAGCATTTAGAATCCAGCATCTAAAATCCAGCATCTAAAATCCAGCATTTATCAACTACGCATGACGTAGCCGACGCCGCGTACGGTTTGAATCAGACGGCTTTCGCTGTCGGCTTCTAGCTTGAGGCGCAAGTAGCGAATGTAGACTTCGATAATGTTAGAGTCGCCCATAAAGTCGTAGCCCCACACTTCTTCGAGGATGCGATCGCGCGTCAGCACCTGTTTAGGATGCGAAATCAAATAGTCCAGTAAATCAAATTCTTTGGCGGTGAGTTCAATAGCGCGATCGCCCCGTTTCACTTCCCTGGTCTTACGGCTCAAGCTCAAGTCTGCAAACGAAAAGACTTCTGGATCATCAGGCTGATTGCGACGCAGGTGAGCGCGCACCCTCGCTAGCAGCTCTTCAATGCTAAAGGGCTTCACCACATAGTCATCCGCGCCCGCGTCAAGTCCGGCGACCCGATCTTCAATCCCGTCCTTGGCCGTCAGCAAGATCACCGGCATCATCGCCCCCGTTGCCCGCAGCCGCCGACACACCTCTAGGCCCGTTAGCCCCGGCATCATCCAGTCAAGCAAGACCAGATCAGGCTCATGGTCTCTTGCTGCCATCAGGCCGCTCAGACCGTCATTAGCCACCATCACTTCATAGCCTTCGTAGCCCAGCTCTAGCTGAACAAACTTAGCCAGCTTCTCCTCATCTTCTACAACTAAAATTCGTGCGGTGCCCTCAGACATTAGCTGAAGCCTCCTTGATTTTTTTGCTAAACCGGCAGCGTCACGGTAAAGATGCTTCCTTCTCCTAGCTTTGACTGAACCTTTAGCGTACCGTTCATTCCTTCAACTAGTGTTTTAACAATTGATAAGCCCAGTCCCGTGCCGCCTGTCGCCCGCGAGCGGTCTTCATCCACACGAAAAAAGGGATCAAATATTTTGGTGAGATCGGCTAGCGGAATCCCTCTGCCCTGATCGCGCACCTCTATATAGGCGCGATCGCCAATTTGCTGAAGCGTCACCTGAATAGGCTTGTGAGGTTCTGAATATTTCATGGCGTTGTCTATCAGGTTAATGAGCACCTGCTTTAGTCTGCTGCGATCAGCTAGGGCCGTGACCGGAGAGAGCGTTGCTTGAATGCGATCGCTCACATGCTGGCCCATATCTAGCACCTCTTGCACCACCTCATGCAGCGGCTCGCGCTCCATATGAAAGCGAATATGTCCACCATCTGCTCGCGCCAAGTCCAAGAGATCTTGCAACAGCTTGATTGTTCTATCGGCCTCAGACGCAGCAATTTCTAAACCTTCTTTTTGTGAATCTGTTAGATTTTTGCTACGGCGCAGCGTACTTTGCAAATAGCCATGTACTAAGGTAAGCGGCGTCCGCAGCTCATGCGAAACATCGCTGACAAATCGGCGCTGCTGCTCCCAGGCTGCCGATAGCCGAGAAATCATCATATTGCAGGTTTGGGCAAGCTCCTGTACTTCGGTAGGGGCCTTGTCAAACTCTAGGCGGGTGTCTGCTAGGTTGCTAGTCGAAATATTGCCAGCTAGGCGGCTCATTTTGCGGATGGGTCGCAGGGCACGATTGACATAAAAAGAGGTGGCGATCGCGCCAACGCAAATCGCTAAAAGGCTAGAAAGCGCAAGCGTTCGCGTAATCCGAGAGAGGCTCTGACTATCTTCAGTAATATCATCCACCACATAGAGATCGCCCACGAGCTGACCATCAATTAATAAAGGGCTTGCGCAGGTCACCAGATGACGGTTTTGTAGCTTAAAAACATCAAGACCCGGCTTGCCCGTCACCTCCGCCATTAGCCGATCGGCAAAGCCATTTACCTGCCACGATCCCATCGTCAGCGTATCCGACTCGGCTAGCAGACGCCCATCATCAGCCACCACCCAAATTGCAATATCGGGCTGCTGTCGATAGTCAACGGCCTTATAGAGCGCCTCTTTAACAATCATCGACTCTTCGTAAAGACTCGCATCCTCTCCTAGCCGCTGGGCAATCATCAGCGCATTGTCTTTATGGCTTTCAACCAAGATCTGTCGCATTCGCAGGTTGATCCAGCCAGTAAATCCAGAAATCCCCAGCGTAGCGGCCAACACCATACCGATGGTGAGTCGGAACTGGATGGAGTTTGGATCAACAACTGATTTCATATTAGAGAGTTGAGTTTGAAGAGTTGAGTTTGAAGAGTTGAGGAAGAGTCCAGCTAGAAGCCCAGTTAAAAAGCTAAAAAATCGTGGAAGCCGATAAAGAAGCTAGTAAGGGACAAGCAACAGCTAGTATCAATTAGTTCGACATTACCCTGAGCATATCCAACTAGTCTGAGAAGACGCTGATAGTTGGCAGAAGCTGACATCAGCCCTCCGATAGGGATTAGATCATCAAGTTCTAATCGAAAACTCAGGCTTTTTAAGATGAATTCCCTTTCAATAGAAACGGTTGAAACGGTGAGCGGCTGATCTAACCCCAGCGTTTAACCACTATATTTTTTAGACCCACCGCTAGGCCCATCCGCGTTGCAAAACTCCTTACTCTCTTTCATCCATGGCTCAAATTCGCTCATCTCAAATTCGCCCGTCTCAAATTCGCCCATCTCAATCGACGCCTCCTACTCAGGCAGCGCCCGATTCGATGTCTTATCAGGTGACGCCATTTAGTCAAACCATAGGCGGGCCGCTGACGAAGCAGCGCATTAGCACACTACAAATCAACCTGGGTCGCCGATGCAACTTGGCCTGCACGCACTGCCATGTGGAAGCAGGCCCGCACCGCACAGAAGAGCTTTCTGCTGAGGTGTGCGAGCAGCTGTTGACTGTGATTGACCGCTTTGATCAAGTCAAAACCGTAGATCTTACTGGCGGTGCGCCAGAGATGAACTATGGCTTTCGCCCGATTGTAGAAGCCGCTAGGGCAAAGGAGAAAACGGTGATTGTCCGCTCTAACTTGACGATTTTCTTTGAGCCTGGTTACGAAGCTTTGCCGGACTATTTTGCGCAGCATCAGCTGCATGTCGTGGCGTCTTTGCCTTGCTACCTAGAAGACAATGTGGACGCGATGCGCGGCAGGGGCGTTTATGACGAGTCGATTCAGGCTATTCAAAGGCTAAATGCGCTGGGCTACGGCACCAATCCCAATCTTCAGCTAGACCTCGTCTACAATCCGCCTATTCCAAAGGATGACAATTTTTCACTCACGCCGGATCAATCTGGCCTGCAAAAGGACTATAGCGACTACTTAAATCAGCACTTTGGCATTGTCTTCAACCATTTATTTACCATTACCAACTTGCCGATTGGGCGCACTAAATTTCAGTTGCAGCATCGCCAGCTACTTCAGCCCTATCTCAAGTTTTTAGCATCGCATCACAATCAGCAGGCAGTGGCGCAGGTGATGTGCCGCAACGAGCTGTCAATTGATTATTTGGGAAATGTGTACGATTGCGATTTCAACCAGATGGAAGCGCTGAGCGCTCGTGATGTCGAAGGGGTGCCCTTGACGGTATCTCACCTGTTAGCGGCAGGATCTTTAGACGTAATTGAGCAGGTAGCAACTCGGCCCTATTGCTATGGCTGCACGGCGGGCAGCGGCTCTAGCTGTGGCGGTGCGCTGCTGTAGGCTACTGGCTTATGTTCATTTCACTTTTCTGTTCCACTTAAGTCCACTTGAGTCTAGTAGCCGCTAGTTATTGCCCATTATTAATTCACACCCTGATACACACAAGGAATGGTCAAATGAATCTCATTCGCAGGTCTACAGAGTCTCTTACCAGGTTCAGAGCCAAGTTCAGAGCCAAAACACGACTGGTATCTAGGCTAGTTAAGCTGACGGTTTTTTGCGTGTTGGGTAGTTTGCTGTTTGCAGCAGGTCCGGCGCTGGCGCAAGAAGGGGCGGCGCAGGCATCGGGACCGTTTGCTGTTTTTGGCCAGGTTCAGCAGCAGCTGGTTAATTTTGTGGAATGGATTGATGGACTCGGCGCGATCGCACCTATTGTCTTCATTGCTGCCTACATCGGCATTACGGTTGCTTTCTTACCCGCTTCAATTGTGACGCTCGGTGCAGGCTTTGTGTTTGGGGTTGTCAAAGGCTCGATTCTAGTGTTCATTGGCGCGATGCTAGGGGCGAGCGCGGCTTTTTTGATTGGGCGCTTTGTCGCTCGCGACTGGATTGCCAAAAAAGTAGAAGGCAGTCAGTTCTTTAATTCTTTGGACAATGCGATCGCTGAAGAAGGGCTCAAGCTAATTTTCTTGATTCGCCTATCGCCTGCATTTCCCTTCAACCTGCTGAACTATGCGCTCGGGCTAACCAAAGTCTCCTTCAAAGACTACGTGATTGGCACAACTGGCATTATTCCCGGCACCATCATGTACGTTTATCTGGGGTCTCTGGTAAGCGATGTGGCCATGCTGGGCGCAGATACTGGCGCAGCCAAAAGCCCACAGGAAGCTGCGATCGGCTGGGTCATCAAGATTTTGATCTTCGTGACTATCGTGGCTATTTCACTTTACATTGCCAAAATTGCGAAGAAAGCGCTCAATGCATCTGTACCGGCTGCCGAGGAGCCTGCCAGCGATATGGCCTAAGTGATATGACCTAAGTGATACGGCTTGAGTGATATGGCCTAAGTGATACGGCTTCAGGGCCTTGGTCGCTAGCGATCGCGCTCATGGCAGATCTCAAAACCGATCTAATGCCCGCTCTAGAAAGATATGAAACAACGCGAAAAATTTGGGCTGCTTTTCTTAGTGGCAATGAGCAGCGCGATCGCAGGATCTCTCATCGGTGGAGAAAAGCTAGCCCTATTATTTGACCACACTGCCCTCACTCATTTTTTTGAAACGGCTGGCCCAAGTAGCGTTGGCTACTTTATCTGTGCCCATGTCGTCGCTAACGCAGTTGGCATTCCTGGAACGGTGCTAGTCGTTGTTGGCGGCGCGACGTACGGCCTCTGGTGGGGGGCGGTGTGGTCAGTATTAGGGGCGACTTCAGGTGCGATCGCGGCCTTCTGGCTCGCCCGCTATCTGCTTCACGACTGGTTCAAAGCCCGCTTTCATCACCATCCCTTTTTCAAAAAGATCAACAGCACGCTTTGTGCCAACGGCTTATCGTGCGTGTTGACCATTCGGTTTTCTCCTGTCTCGCCTTTTAACCTCGTCAACTTTGCGCTGGGTCTTACCCGCGTCCCCACAGCGTCTTACGCACTAGGCACACTCATCGGCATCATTCCAGGCACCCTGGCCTACACTTGGCTGGGGGTCACGGGCGCAGAGGCCCTAAGCAGCGGCAGATTACAACCACTTTTTGCTTGCCTGTTAGTGCTCACGGTACTCTCCGCTTCGCCGCTTCTACTGCGCCGATTCCGCACCGCCACTAAATAGCCACTAAATAGCAGTCGCGATCGCCCAGAGACCGATCGCGATTCACAAATCATTCCTGAACCCAAAAGCCTACTGAATCGCCGCTTTTAGCGTTTGGCAAAACTCACCGATCGCAGCAAGACCTTCTTCAGGCGTACCCGTAGCCAGACGCTTGACGATAGCACTGCCAACAATAACGCCATCGGCCCCCCAGTCTTTAAGCTGCTTGGCCTGAGCCGGGTCAGAGACACCAAAGCCAACCCCAATTGGTTTATCAGTAGTGCGATGAATATCGGCCAGCAGGCCCTCTACGCGGGTTGCAATCTCTTGGCGAGCGCCCGTCACACCTGTCACACTCACCAAATAGATAAAGCCTTGAGAGCGCTGGGCGATCGCCTGAATCCGCTCATCCGGTGAAGTTGGTGCCACCAGCAAAATAACAGCAATGCCAACCGCTTCAGCAGCCGTCAGCAGCGTGTCCATTTCTTCTAGGGGCAAATCAGGCACCAGCAGCCCCCTAGCCCCTGCCTCATAGATGTCCTTTAAAAAAGTCTCCATGCCCCGATTCAAAATCGGATTGTAATAGGTAAATAAAATCAGCGGGGCCGATAGCTTTGGGGTCACCTCTGCGACTAGCTTCAGCACGGCTTCTAACGTCACCCCTCGATTCAGTGCCCGAGTAGCCGCTGCCTGAATTGTGGGGCCATCGGCTAGCGGGTCAGAATAAGGAATCCCCAACTCAATCAGGTCCGCGCCATTTCGGTCTAGCACCTGTAGCGCTTTGGCCGTCGTCTCCAGGCTAGGATCTCCCGCCGTAATAAAAGGAATCAGGGCGCACTCTTGGCGATCGCGCAGCTGATCGAACCGTTCTTTAACAGACACCATAAAAAATTATTCTCAAGACTCTTTCTCAGCAAGCTTCTGTGCCTGCTTTTCAGCGAGGCGATCAGCCTCCACTTCTGCCTGAAGCTGTGCCACCTCTTCTGGGCTCATTTCCTCTAGTCGCTTCTGCAAAACCGCATCTTCATAGTCTTCTAGCTGCTGGTTATAAGTCATCTTTTTGCCCAGCGCCCTAGCCACATACGTTGCGGTCCAGCCCAAAAGCCCAGCCACAAAGACAACCTGGCTCCAAATACCGGCAGAGAGACCGTCTAGCCCTGCCCAAGAAAATACTAGGTACAGTAGGCCGCCAGCGGCAAACACACCGATCCCAATACCGATAACGTCAATTCTTCTCATGTAGTCCTGATTATCTGGCCCTGGCTGTCTAGATCTGATTATCTAGATTTCATTATCTGGCTCTGGCTTTCTAGATCTGATTGCCTAGATCTCATTATCTAGATCTCATTATCTGACTCTAGCTTGCCAAATCTGACTGTCTAACCCTGGCTTTCTAAGGCTGTCTGCCGGGTCCTGCCACAATCGTCCTAAATTTCTCGGCGCTTGGGGCGAAAGTTTAGGAATGGACTGATTAGCAAGCAGCCAGGGAAAAAGACTAGGATTAATCCATAGAGCATCAGCCGCTCTACAGAGCCAGCGACGTTCCATCGGCCCTTGAGATAATACATTAGGGCCAACGGCACCATAAGCAAATACAGCACGGCAAACGTTGCATAAAGCCCTATGGCAAACAGTGTAGAAGTTTCAAGTACGGGGAAGGCCATCTTTATAGCTTCAATCCTTTCAATAACCAGTCTCCATAGTATCGCAGTCAGCCAGAGGAATTCGGCCAATTCTAACCACTTGCATCCAAGCCCGCTTGGTGGTGAAATAGTCATCTAGCGCCTAATGGGGGCGTGGCGGAATGGTAGACGCTGCGGATTTAAAATCCGTTGACTGTAAAAGTCGTGAGGGTTCAAGTCCCTCCGCCCCCATCAATGATTTACTCAACAAAGCATCAAATACAGCTTTTATCAGCCATCAAGGGCAGTCTAGAGATAATCTCAGTTGCTTTTGTGTTGCGATGGTTGTGGTGCGATGGTTGTAGGTAATACGTCGAAAAGCTCAGATATGCCCCCCGAAACAAATAGGGCAGTGTCTAGCCAGCCAGAATTTAACCAAACAGAATTCAGCCAGATAGAATTTGACCAGACAGAATTTGACCAAATAGAACCAGATCACAGCAATTCAGAAAAATCTTTAGAGTTTCACATCGCTCAGCAAAAAATCTATGACGACTTGCTAGATGCCGTCAGAAATCTGCCGCCAGTAGAAGCGCTAGCCGACTTTGAAGCCCTCTTTTTTGGCTACAGCAGCGCTCAAGATAGCGAAGTTTCACCATTTTTGTATCAAATTTTGTTTGCTAATGATGAAACTGAGTTTCGCAACACGCTAAAGCGGGCCTGCTACATTTTGGTCAACAACTGGGATCTGGGTCGCCACAGCCATATGGTGCACGCCATGCTGTCGCTATTTAGCCAGCCAGCTCTCAAAAAAAAGACCTTCTCGCCCAGCATAAAACGGCTGCGACAGTGGCTAGTTTCATTTACCGAAAGCCAAGACTTTGAAGAACTAAGGCTGTTTGCAACCCAGCGGCTAGGGCCGTCAGACACCGAGCGCTGGAGCAATCGATATGTCACCTATCAGCTCATTGCCCAGTACGTAGATAGCTCTAATTCGTTAGAGCAGCGCGAAGCCGCCCGGACCATGTCGCGACAGCTTAAAAATAAATACAAGCACGATTTGGCCATGTATATCGCCTTTTCGCAGGGGTCTTCTCGGCTAGGTCATCAGTATGTAAATCCGACCGTTTTGGGAGACGAGGTGCTGCGACTCATCAAGGCAATCTTGGTGCGTCGAGGTCAGTTTAGCTATCGCAACGTGGCTCGTGTTTTTCAGCAGCAAACGCTTGGTACGCCTTATGCCGACTACAAAGAAGGTCTGCTGGAATACCTGTGCTTTTCGATTAGTCAGCCTGAATTTGTGGCGTCTGTCAAAGCTCATCTGGGCAAGCGGCTGCCTGAGATCTATGCAAAGCACGATAGCGACTCGGTCGAGCCATCTTTGAATTTGAGAACCTGCAATCGGGTCATTGACTGGCTCACTACTGAAGATAAGCACAATCCTTCTAAGCTGTTTGTGCGGCTGTTATCGCATGGCAATTCGCTAAATTTGGCGGTGCTGCTGCTAAAGCTGATACTCATTTCGCCCAGCTCACAGCTCTATTTAGAAGCGCGGCTAGCAAATTTGATTGAGTACTACAAGCCCTTTATGGAAGCGGAATGCCGCAGCATTGTTCAGTTCTTAGAAATTTGTGGTGTGACGTTCGCTATCTATAGCGAAAATGTTGAATACAATTTGGTGCAGGTAAAGTCCAAAGCCTTAGGTTCAGCGGCCATGAATGCGCAAAGCAGCACGGATGATTTAGACAACTTTCGGATTTTCTCCCGCAGCTTTAGAACTGCGCAGAAGCAGACTCAATCTGCAAAAAAAGCGCCGAGAAGGGAACCTAGCAATTTATCTTAACCGTTCGGGCATCGTTTTTTTGGGTCAGCCTGCGCCCAAGCAACCGCTGCGCTCATTGCTGCCTGATGGACTTGCCGCCAGGGAATGCGGTGCGATCTGGCGATTTGGGCACAGTCCTCGTACTCGGGCTGTAGATTGATCACCTGATCTTGCGATCGCGCCACTTTCACCGAAATCTCGCCGTACGCAGTAGACACCATCACCATCTCGCGGGCGAGCACCGTCCGCATTTGCTGCGATCGCCGAATGCCTAGCGTTGTCGTCTCTTGAAATAGCAGCGCCTCACAGGTTTCTACATCAGCAGAGGGGCAAAGTACGCTAACCAAAGTGCCTAGCCGATGCTTTTTCATCGTCACTGCCTGACTAAATACATCGACGGCCCCAGCTGCAAATAGCCGCTCGAAAAGATACCCAATGGCTTGGGGCGAGCAGTCATCAATCTGAGTTTGCAGCTCTATAATCGTTTCGACAGTCGGTGAGTCTGGTGACGATAGCTCGGCCTGCGGCCTTGTCGAGTGGGTTACCGTAGAATCGCCTTTTACCGAATCATCTTTTGTCGGATGATCTTCTACCAAGTCATCTTCTATAAAATCATCCACAGTGCCGATCCACAGGCGCAAAATATTGGGTAAAGCAAAGTCTTTGCCACCCGCACCTAGCCCAATTTTCTGAAGGACAAAATTCGGCGGAGGGCCAAAAGCGGTGGCAAGTGCTGTCGCGATCGCACAGCCCGTCGGCGTCACTAGCTCTTGATTGATCCCATTGCTGTAGACCGGCACCTGCGATCGCACCATCATATTCAGCACCGCCGGAGCAGGCACCGGCAGCAGCCCGTGCTCACAGCGCACCGTCCCCCCGCCCGTCGGCAGCGGCGAGCAGACCACACCGTCTACGCCGAGCCAGTCGAGCCCCAAACAAGTCCCCACAATATCGACAATGGCATCGGTCGCACCCACCTCATGAAAATGCACCTGATCGGGAGGAATGCCGTGCACAGCCGCTTCGGCATCAGCTAGCTGGCGAAAGACCCGCAAACTCCACCGGGTCGCTCTTGGAGGAAGATCTGCGTGATTGATGAGCGCTTCAATTTCAGGTAGCCGCCGACTGCTGCGAGCGTGATGATGCGCCTCATGAGAACGGTCGTGAGCATCGTGAGCATGGCGGGCATGGTGAGGAGCATGGTGGGCACGAGCATGGTCGTGGCTATGAGCACGATCATTGAGATTGCGTTCCCCATGCGTATGTTTAGGCGGTTCAAGGCTAGGGCTGAGCACATCCACAAAGACTTTAGTCGCCGCTTGCTGATTGCGCAAAACAGACTCAGAGCGCAGTTCAAATTCGGCTTGAATGCCGAGCTTTGCCAAACTGTCTATTAAATAGGTGAGCGGTACGCCCGCATGAACCAGCGCCCCAATGCACATATCTCCGGCGATCCCGGTCGGACAGTCTAAGTAGGCTAACGTTTTCATAAGCATTTTGGGCTGAGTATCCAGGCGCAGCCAAATCAGAGAGAGAATAGGATGCGAGGCGACAATTGAGTCCCTTACGTCAAATCATAATAATGAGCGCTTAGAGAACTAGGTCATGGCAACCACCTACACAATCCATCCTAAAACGCCTCAGCCGCGAAAAATTTCAGCAGTCTGCGACCATCTCAGAAAAGGCGCACTCGTGCTGTATCCGACTGATACGGTGTATGCCATCGGCTGCGATCTCAACGCCAAAAACGCAATCAAGCGCGTTCGTCAGCTCAAGCAGCTCTCAAACGACAAGCCGCTGACCTTCCTGTGTGCCTCCATTTCAAACGTGGCCGACTATGCCCTCGTAAGCGATCCGGCTTTTCGCTTAATCAAACATCTCATTCCGGGGCCCTACACTTTTTTGCTGCCCGCAACCAAAGCGGTCCCGAAGCTGGTAATGAACCCCAAACGCCGAACCACAGGCATTCGCGTGCCCGAAAATCCCCTGTGCCACGCCTTAATCGAAACGCTAGGCAATCCGATTATCTCTACGTCTGCTTTACCGGTTGCTCGTAAATCTACTGAAGACGACATAGAAGCTTTATCAAAGGTAGAGCTGTTCGACCGGATGGAGAATCTGGTAGACGTAATTGTAGATAGCGATTTGGAATTTAGGTATCAGGTATCAACTATTTTGGATATGACAGGCATCACACCGACAGTGATCCGTCAAGGTCAAGGTTGGCAAGATGCGATCGCATGGGGCGCACAGCTCGAAACGCCTTCAAAATAGATGCCCTCGGGTTTAAGCCTCCGGGTTTATAGACCCACACCAGCAACTGTCATAGCGGGCCTTGGCCCCTCATACTGGTTGGCCGCCTGTACCTAAAACAGCCAAACGCCTTACCCATCAGAGTACACAGGCCCATCTATGAAAATACGACTTCAGACAAGCCCTGCATGTGACAGTTGGCATGTGACAGTTGATTGTGATACTGCCACACCGACCCTCAGAGATTGGATTCATATTTCATAAGGTGAAACAGTCGCCGCCGGTATAGCGCTTGCTTCATAGCTTTAGGTCGTTCTACAGCTTTGAAGATTAGCCTCAAAACAGCGGTTGGACTGAGCCTTATTCATAACCTATGAGATAGACCACTTGGCATCTATCTCTATATAAGCCCGACTCATCTACATCTACATTATGAATCCATCTACCCTGCTCAATCACAACTCCGACAACACTCAACCCTCTGTTGCTTTTTATACTACTGACCAAACCGCTAGGCGTCCGGATACTGACAGCAAAGACTTTGTTGCAGCGAAAGCTTCCCCAATCAAAAAGGCTTCTCCCATCAAATCCGACAACAGCACAGACGACAGCACAGACGCGCTTGCCGATGGCGACGAGCAAACCCTCTGCCCAGTCGATCAAAAGCTGATTGATTTTTTAAAAGCAGACATCAACAGTCAAATTGAAACCAGCGCTAAGGTCGTCAACGCGGTGGCTACACGCCTGGCGATTGAAGTAACGCGCATTTGCCGTAAGAGTAAGCGCATTCAGTCGCTAGGTGAAGTGAACGCCTGGCAGCGATCGCTTGCCCAAAACCGGATCAAAAAATACGTTGACTACTATCGCCTCGGCTCCAGGCAAGGCCGAGTTGAGCTGCACAGTCGGCTCAGCGCGATCGCCTATCGCTACATCGCCCCTGCCAGAACTCAGCTTGGCTTCCAGGGTCGCTGCACGCTGCTAGAAGACTTTTTACAGGGCTTCTACATTGAAGTACTCAAAGCCTTTCGCCGCGAAAACCACATGGGCGCAGAGTACACCCCCCGCTCGCGGCTAGAGCTGTCGGAATACATGGCCTTTAGCGAGCACTACGCCAAGCGTCGAATCTCTCTACCGGGCTGCTACAACCAGCAGCTGCTTGTCCTGCGCGCTCAGGCGTTCGCTCGTCGCCTGCCTGCCGAAACCTCAGTTGATATTGAGATGGCGGTTGACTCGCCCAAAGGAGACAACGAGACCTTCTCTCGCTCTCCGGCCATTCAGCAGATTCGCGAGAAAATGGTGGCCGACGCCACTGACCCAACCGAGAGCGTACTGCGCGATCGCATCATTACCGAACTCGTCGAATACCTCGAAGCCCAAGATCAGCCTGAGTGCATCGACTATCTCAGCTTGCGCCTGCAAGATATGGCAGCTTGTGAAATTGACGAAGTGCTAGGTCTCAGCGCTCGCCAGCGCGACTACTTGCAGCAGCGCTTCAAGTACCACGTAGAGAAATTTTCGCAGTCTCATCGTTGGGAACTTGTGCACCAGTGGCTAGGCGCAGATCTTGACAAAGACTTCGGGCTTTCCCCTCAAGATTGGCAGGTATTTTTGGCGCAGCTAACTGACGAACAGACCCGGCTCTTGCAGCTCAAACAGCAGCAGCTACAAGATCCTGAAAATGGACCTTCTGATACTGCGATCGCCCAGCAGTTGAAGTGGACACCCAAGCGGGTCAATCGGCGCTGGAGCAAGCTCATTAGCCTAGCGTGGAAAGTTCGCAACCAGTCTAAAACTTCTTAGGAAGAACTTCTTAGGAAATGGAACCCAACATAAAAGCGCTACCTCTTACTTGTAATAGCATCTGCAGAGGTAGCGCTTGTTTGGTATATCCTGTTGGGCATATAGAGTGTTGGGCATATAGAGACTACTGCAAAAGACTACTGCAAATTTCGATAACAGCGCCTCAGCCGCATTCCCGGCCGCATTCTCAGCCGCATAAGTCCTAAGCCGACTCTTCTACCAGATCAGTCGGTGGCTCAAACTTATAGCCAACTCCACGCACCGTTTGAATCAACGTTGGCTGGGTGGTATCTATCTCAATTTTTTTCCTAATCTGGCCAATATGGACATCAACCACTCGCTGGTCACCTACATACTCGTAGTCCCACACCTTTTGAATTAGCTCAGCGCGTCGCCAAACTCGGCCCGGATGACCCGCCAAAAAATGCAGCAAATCAAACTCCAGTGCCGTCAGCGGCACAATATCTCCAGCTAGCGTCACTTCGCGGCGAATCGGATCGATAGAGAGCTTGTTAAAAGTCAGACACTGCTGCTCTGCCACGGTTACAGGACGCTGGCGCTTCAAAATAGCGCCCAGGCGCACTTCTAGCTCTCCCAAGCTAAAGGGCTTGGTAATGTAGTCATCTGCGCCCGTATTAAAGCCCCGAATTTTGTCGGCCTCATCGGTACGACTCGTAAGCATTAAAACAAATACGCCCGTACGCGACTGCATCTCTTTGCAAAGGTCATAGCCATTTGCATCGGGCAAGTTGACGTCTAATATGACGAGATCTGGGTTGAACTGCTCGAAGATGGCGATCGCGCTTTTTCCATCCTCAGCCGATTCCATTTGGTAGTCTTGCTTAGCTAAGAAACGGTGAATGAGGTTACGAATAGCAGGTTCGTCGTCAACCACAAGGATTTTGGCAGAGGCCATAGTCGATCATCCTGGTACTAAATCAGATATAAAACAGACGTGAGAAAAGCGGATATAAAAGCGCGAATCAGCAGCAGACTCTAGATTTGAGAAAGGTTGGAAGCTAAAGGAAAAATAATTAGGCAATATACAGTCAGAAAGCAGCAGAGCAGCCGATAATTAATGATAATTGATAAAACGCACTCGTTTTTTTCGCTTATGATTTGCCTCAGCTGGCCTAGCTTGCCTGAACTAGCTTATCTGGCCTGATTTATCTAGCCTGGCTTATCTGCCCACTACAAAAGTAGCAGTGGAAAGTAATAGTGGGTACTCCTAACACTAGCCTGCTGGAATGTCTAGCAGTCAATCTTATAAAGTCAACCGACAGCTAGCCTCTAGTCTAGAGATATCCACGGAAAGAAAGCGATATCAGCAAGCTTTTCATAATGCATTCACACCTTAGCAAAAAAAATATCTTTTACAGATGCGACTTTATTCTCAAATCCGCTACCAGATATTGAGAAAGTTCATATGATATTTACAATACTATGCTTGCAGTATAGATATGTCCGACGAGTTCTCACTATTGCTTGCCAAGTTCTCAACGCCATGTACTTAGCTAAGTACATGGCGTTGAGTTCCATCAAAATTGATTCAAAATATACATTATCAAGCGCTTTAGGGAGGCTAATCACTTCATCAAATCTTTACGTTTTGTCGACATCGTCGCTCAGGAGAACAATTGCTGATCCACAAAATGTCTTAGAAAAGCGTCTCAGAAAAATGCCTCAGAAAAATGCCTCAGAGACGCGCTAGAGATCTATTCAGTGAATCTGCCAGCTTTTATTATTTTTTTGGGCTTATTTTTGGGCTTATTTGATAGTGGTTTTCGTTTCGGGCATTACCCAGTTAGACTAGTAAGCAGGTGTGTCTATTGTGGCCAGAGATTTTTATACGATTTCTCCTGTCGTTGATTTTAAGCTGAGCAGCTGTAGGTCGTTGTCAGCTAGCCACAGGGTTAATGTACTTTTGGACATGTGCCTTACAAAGTACGCTATTGGGTTTATAGACCTGGTCGATTCGGAGGTTGAAACATGAGCGAACAGAACGTTCACTACGAAACGTTAGGACTGACAGAAGCCTCTTCATTTGAAGAGGTACAGTCTGCACGTACAAAGCTGGCAGCCGAATGTAAAGATGATCCTCAGAAGAAAGAGGGCATAGAAGCTGCCTACGACGCGATTTTGATGGAGCGTTTGCGGCTACGGCAGGAAGGCAAAATTAAGGTGCCTGATCGGATTCGATTTGCCGAGAAGCAGGCCAAGGCCAAGGCGTCTTCTCCGGTTAGTAACCTCACAGATAATATCGGTTCACAGTGGTTTTCAGATCTGCTCGATCAGCCTGAAAGCAGCAGCGAGTTACTGTGGCCATCCGTTACATTTGGCGGATTGATTGCGCTGAGCTGGCTGCTCAATTCCCAAGATGCTACCGGCGCTTCTTCGGCGCTGGCGCTAGGCGTGATGGCCTCTATCTACTTCCTCAATAAGAAAACGCGCAAGTTTTGGCGGTCGTCTGGGCTGGCAAGTGCTGGATTGGTAATTGGACTAGTCTTGGGTCTGGTAATCGTGCAGATTTTGGGCAGTCAGGGAACAGCGCTACCAGATGCTCAGGTGGCAGCACTTTCGGTGTCAGTGACGCTGTCGGTGCTATGGTTTGTCACCGGTTTTTTGCGCTAAAGTTTTCGCCAAACCCCTTAGGCCAAAATATCTACGCTAAGACCTCTGAATTAACCCTCTGGGCTAAAACCTCTATACCAAAGCTTCTAGGCCAAAGCCCCTAGGCCAAAGCTTCTGGGCTAAACTTCTGGGCTAAAACCTTCGCGCTTCATGCCTGCAAGCTGTTTTTAGCTTTTGATAGAGTTTGAGGCTAGGTTTGAAGCTAGGGTTTGAAGCGAGAGTTTAAGGCTAGGGCTTGAGGCTGCCGCGCTCTAGCTGGGCGCGCTCGATAGCTTCAAACAGGGCTTGAAAGTTACCTTCGCCAAAACCCTGGGCTAGTTTGAACTGGCCACTTTCTGAGTAATAGCTCCGCTCGATAATTTCAAAAAAGAAGGTGGGTTCGGCAAAGATAGGCTCTGTAAAGGTTTGAAGCAACATGCCTTTCTCGCCATCCTTATTCCAGTCGAGCAGTAGCTGCTGCTGACTAATAGTAGAGAGATCTTTGAGAGGGCAGTTGGCTCTTTTAGGCAGATTTTCGTAGTAGGTTTTGGGCACATTAAGCAGCTTAAGACCTTGCTGCCTGAAGTGGGCGATCGCACTCACCGCATCAGCGCTGCGCAAAGCAACGTGCTGCACCCCAGCACCACGGTTATGATTCAAAAATTCTTGAACCTGAGAATTTGCAGAGCTAGGCTCATTAATAGGTAGCTGCAAAGTCCCCTCAGGATGCAGCAGTACCTGACTGCATAGACCTGAGTGCGCTGTGTTAATTTCAAAGCTTTGGCCTAGCTGAAGGTCGAACACGCTTTGATACCAGGCAATAGCAGCCTGTAGCTCACCCTGTGGAACATTGATAACGACGTGGTCAATAAAGGAGAGCAGGGACGATGGGGCTTCTGACGATGGGGCTTCTAAGGTCTCTGTAGATAGCTTATGCTTGCGGCTGTAGGCTGGGCGGTCGCTAGGCTGATGCGTTTTGATCCAGTCGGCTGAAACTTCGACTAAGGTATGGCGCAGGTCGGCCCAGCCGCTTAGCTGGCACTGTCTTTGCCCGTTGCCTAAAAGGGTGACGGGCGCTAGTAAGCGCGCACCTTGGCGCAGTGCATGAGCTAGTACAACGTCGAACTTGTCGCTAGCAAAAGCGATGTCGGCTAGACCTGGCGGATGCTGGTTTAAATATCGACGAACTTGATGGGAATGCTTTGGTGTGGAAAGCCGGATTTCAATGCCGTCTTGAACAAGCGCGATCGCATCGTGATTTTCATCGTGATTTTCATTGGGAATCTCACTGTAGGCGGTTTCGCTGCGGTCGATCTCTGCTGGCGAAAATGCCAGCATGCCCTCAAACCAGTCTTTCCAGACAGCGGCGTCTTCTATATAGAAATGCAAATGATGGAAATACATGACCACAGCAAAAGGTGACAGACAAAAAACGGCACTTCAATCGAGCAGACAATTAAAGTGCGTCCTATCGATCCTAGTGCGCATGTCTCCATAACGACGAAAATTGCAAAACATTGCTTTTGATTTCATCAGTTGGGATAATGGCGACGAAAATTTATTAAGGATTGTTTAGATGAATGTTTTGAAGCACTTTCTCAAACATCTTTTAGTTTCAAGTAGTCTGAGTATGCTTTGGCTACTACCCTCAGCATCTTTATCGGCGATCGCCGAACCCATGAGAGTGAGCTGGTACGGTCCTGGGTTTGACGGTGGCCAGACGGCTAGCGGTGAAATTTTTGATCGCTATGACCATACGGCGGCTCATCCTAGCTGGCCCTTTGGTACGCTATTGCAGTTGACCCATCCTCAGACTGGCCATCGCGTGGTCGTGAGAATTAATGATAGATCGGGCGGCGCACTGGATATTTCTGAACAGGCTGCTCGTGATTTAGGAACGTATAGTGAAGGTATTGTATCTGTGGATGTTGAAATTGTTCAATGGGGATACGAGTAAAGGCAGTTCCTTGATCACGCTCTTTTGAGCAGGCTGTTTGAAGCCCGTCTACTTTAATAAATCTATTTCGATAGACCTATTGACAGCAGGCCAACTTCAACAAGCTTAGACGGCTGGATAAAACAGCTATTCAAACACTGTATTTTTAAGAAAAACGTCATTTTTTCGTTCTATACGCGGTTCCTTCGTTATTTTTACTCTTCATTAAATACTGTTCATTAGATCTGTTACTTGAATGATTCAGCGTATCACTATTGAATCAGATCAACAAAAAGGGGCCCTGTTACACTTACGGACAGATCAAGCTCACTATTTGCACAGAGTGCTGCGCCTGGGCGAGGGCGATCGCTTTATTGCTCAAGACGGAAAAGGTCAGCAGTGGCTAGCCGTGTTGACAAAGCTACCGGCACAAGCTGAAGTTTTAGAAGAGATAGTCTCACTGCTGTCGAGTTCAACCGCGCCTTTGCGGCTGATTGCGGCGCTGCCTAAAGGCAATAGCTTTGATCAGGTCGTACGGCAGGCAACCGAGCTAGGGGTCAGTCATATTTATCCGGTTATAAGCGATCGCACGCTGCTGAGGCCCAAAGGCAACAAGCTAGAGCGCTGGCGTAGGATTGCTAATGAAGCCTCTGAGCAAAGCGAGCGCGTAACGGTTCCTAACATTGCGTCGCCGGTTGCGTTGAAGCAGTGCCTACAGCAGACGCCGTGGGAAGGGCTTTGCTACATCTGTGCGGCCAGACAAAACGCCCCTCACCTGCTCTTCGAGCTACAGGCTCATTTAACATCAGGAGATGTGCGGAGCGTGAATTTGATGATCGGGCCGGAAGGCGGATGGACATCTGACGAAATTACGGTTGCCATCCATCACAGTTACAAAGTTGTCTCTTTGGGCTCAGCAATTTTACGGGCAACAACAGCCGCTGTGACCGCACTATCTCTAGTCACTTCAGCCAGAGAACTATTGATATAGCTTGATTTCATCGTAGTTGCGCGGATGGCCAAACCGATTTGCCTTGTTTAAGCTGTGAGTATCCAGCAGCACATAGAGTTATTCTTTTGCGCGGATATCTTAGAGCTATTTCAGGTCAAATACAACAAGTAACAATGGCAAAATCATCTGATCCTGTTTTTTCCGGTTTCCATGCACTTTCAGAGCCTATCCGCATTCAGGTTATAGAGCTTTTGCAAGAAGGCGAATTCTGCGTGGGTGATATGTGCGATCGCCTGAGCATCGCTCAGTCAAAACTCTCTTTTCATTTAAAGACGCTGAAAGAGGCAGGGCTAGTTACGGCTCGTCAGCAGGGCCGTTGGATGTATTACAGCCTCAATGCCGACCGCTTTCACGTATTAGAAGGCTACTTAAGCGGCTATGGTGATTAAAGCAGCCTAAACGCTCTGGTTGATTCTCTGGTTGCCTCGTTTATGCTACCGGATATACAGCCGAAAAATCTCCCAAAAAAATGACCTGTGCTGTTGACACAGGCCAGTCCTAATACAGTTGGTTGTTTGCCCTACATTCCTTGCATCTTGCGTAGCAGTGTAGGCAATTTTTTTATCTGTTCGTTAGCCCATTATCGGTTCACTAAGCCCAATATTTCAGACGTTACGGCTAAACTCTCTTCAAACAAAACGTCTTCGCCCCAGCTCTGTAGCTGTTGTTCTAGCAGTAGGTCAGAGCGCTGATCCGACAGAGACGTCACTTCCTCTACCAAACTGCTCTGCGCACTGCCCCCTGACTCCATTCGCATACAGCCCGCTGTCTCAGAGCACAAAATAGTGTTGCAGTTGGCCTGCGGGTTAGTAGACTCTAGGCGAACTCCAGTTAAGTCACCCAAAACTTCGCCCTGGTTAGCAACAGGAATAGCCGCTAATTCAGCTTCAATTTCTCTGCCGCCTTCGCCGGTAAAGCAGATGCGCTTAAGATCGTAATCGCCGCCTTCATTGCTGTACGTCTTAGGCTGCCAGTCTAAGCGGCTAGCCAGCCAGCCCAACATCATCAGTGCCTGCGCTGGGTTTCCCTTTTCGTAGTCAATGCCGATGCGGTCTACTTCGCCAATATCCATCCGCCGCTCTGGCGGGTCAAACGCCGCCGCCGCCAGCTCTTGCCAAGGCGCTAGGCGATACCAGTTTAGATCGGCAATATTAGTACGCTCATTAACCAAAGCTTGAATTTTGACAATTTCGGACTCGGCATCGCTGTAGTAGCTAGAGTCGAGAATTAAACAGCTACTGTTAAGCGCAATCTTGTCAAACAAGACCTGTTCTGGATTGGGCGTTGCTTTCCACCAAACAAACTTAGGTAAGTCTGAGACAACTAGAGAATTGACGACAGCGGCGACTCGCTCTAAGGCTTCTTTGGTTCCCTTAATGGTTATATACTCGCAGCAGACCAGGTTGCTGCTGCCGCTGTTTTGGACGGGGCAGTAGGCTGAAACCTGCGCGCTGACGCCTTCGTCGTCGCCAAACACCGGGCAAAGGGTAATCACGCGGCAAGGGTTTTGAGCCGCAAGGCCACCGTCAAAGTTGAAGCCGCGAATATCAATGTTGTTGTAATGCTGTTGGCTAGGTGGCAGCGATCGCACCTCTTCTCGTAGTTTTTTCAGCGTTTTTGGGCCCACGCGTCCGGTCATTCTCAGATCGTATTTTTTCTGAGCATCCAAAATGGCCTCTCGGGTTTCAGGTCCATGAGAACCGTCAATCGCCCCCGAGTAAAAACCCAGCGTTGCTAGCAGCTGCTGAAATTCTTCTGGCTCATAGATCACCATCGTGAAAGTGGTTGCCCGAGTTGCGACCGGAGCCATACTCCCGCCATCTTGGCTACGCCAAATATTGCGCAGCTCAGCTTCAATCTCATCAAGCGAAATATCTTTTGGTTTTTGCAGAGCAAGAGTAGAAGTGGCCATTGTTAGTCTCAGTTGTTGTAGAAGAAATTAAAATGCTTAGAGATGAAATGCTTAGAGATGAAATGATTAGAGATGAAATGATTAGAGAGATAGAGTCGTCCACAGCCGCTGTTTGTAGCCGCCGCTGTTAAAGCCGTCGCCAGCGGCGCTTGTGCCGGTTGAGCAGCAGCTCAGCCTCAATCGGGCCCCACGTCCCGGCTTCATACATAGAAATAGCACTGGCAGGTGCAGGCGCGTCCCACACTTCTAGCAAAGGCGTCAACACTCGCCACGACTGTTCTACTTCATCCCCACGGGTAAACAGGGTCTGGTCGCCTAGCATAGCGTCTACTAGCAGACGGCTGTAAGCATCTGTGCTGGGCTTGCCAAATGCCGCGTCGTAGCGAAAATCCATTTCAACAGAGCGCGTGCGCAAAGAAGAGCCTGGCGTTTTCACCTCGAATCGCATCGCCACCCCTTCATTTGGTTGAATCCTTAGAGCCAAAATGTTGTCATTCATCTGCTTAGCCGCAGATTGGAACATCAGGTGAGGAACGGACTTGAAGTGAATTGAGATTTCGGAGACTTTTTTGGGCAAGCGCTTGCCAGTACGCAGATAGAAGGGAACGCCCTGCCACCGCCAGTTATCCACCCTGAGCGAGAGCGCGGCAAAGGTGTTGTTTGTCGATCCATCAGGGACATCTTCTTCACTACGATAGTCGGGCACCTGATGATTTTTCATCCAGCCAGCAGAGTACTGACCGCGTACGGCACATTTAGAAAGATCTTCGCTATCAGCGAGCCGGGTTGCCTGGAGCACCTTTACTTTTTCATTGCGAATGCTAGCGGCATCGAGTGAATTGGGCGTTTCCATCGCGGTGAGGCAAAACAGCTGCATTAGGTGGTTTTGCACCATGTCGCGAATCGCGCCTGCCGTTTCGTAATAGCCTGCTCGCCCTTCTAGTCCGACCGTTTCGGCGACGGTAATTTGGACATGATCAACAAACTGACGGTTCCAAAGGGGCTCGAAAATTGCGTTGGCAAACCGGAAGACCAACAGGTTTTGAACGGTTTCTTTACCAAGATAGTGATCGATCCGGTAGATCTGCTCTTCGGCGCAGACGTTGCGCACTTTGTAATTCAGCGCTTGGGCTGAGGCAAGGTCGCGGCCAAAGGGCTTTTCAATTACAAGTCTTTGCTTGTCAGGATCGGCTAGCATACCGGCCCCTCCTAACTGCTGCGCGGCTTCGGCAAAAAACCGAGGAGCCACCGATAGATAGAAGGTGCGATTGCCCTGCGTGCGTCTTTTCTCGTCTAGCTCGGCTAAGAACTGCTTTAGCCGCTGATAGTCTTCAGGTTTGTCGATGTTGCCAGGGCAGTAAAATAGCCCTTCGGCAAATTTGTCCCACAGGGCTTTATTGCTGCTATCGATTCCACCGCCAAATTCTCTGACGCCTTCTTCTAGGTGCTCTCTAAAGAATTCGTGGCTCCAGTCGCGCCTAGCTACGCCGACGATGGTCAGTTCGGGCGGCAGTCGCCGTTCTAGACGCATCTGAAAGAGGGCGGGCACTAGCTTACGCTGCGTTAGGTCGCCAGAGGCACCAAAGATAACCAGAATTTGGGGGGCGGGAATGCGGTCGTGTTGAAGACCAACGCGGAGCGGATTATCGAGCAGAGAGGCGACCATAGTGATTTGGGGAAAAGGGCTTTAGAGAAGGGGTTGGAGAGGGGTGCGATCGCGCCTATTATCGCGCCTACGATACGCCCGATGCAGCCGGTGGTTTTTCAAACTGCCGGTCTTGGATAAACGATTCTACAAGCTGTACATCTTCAGCGCTGCCAATAATTAGCGGGGTTCGCATGTGTAACGAATCAGGAATGACCTCCAAAATTGGCTGTTTGCCGGTTGTGGCCTTGCCACCGGCTTGATCTGCCAGGAAAGCCAGCGGAGCCGATTCATACAGCAGCCGCAGCTTGCCCTGTGGCTTTTTGAGCGTGCCAGGATAAAGAAAAACGCCTCCTTGCATCAAAATTCGGTGAAAGTCACCAACTAGCGCGCCGCTGTAGCGCCCTGAGTAGCCTTCATGGCGATGCATGTAGCGGATGTAGTCCCGGTAGGGATCGTCCCACTGCCAAAAGTTACCTTCGTTGACGCTGTAGTTAGAGCCGTGCTGTGGAATTTGAATATTCTCGCTAGCAAGGATAAATTCGCCCAGGCTAGGATCTAGCGTGTAGGAATGAACGCCTCTGCCGATGGTAAAGACAAGGACCGTACTCGGGCCATACAGAATGTAGCCCGCCGCGATCTGGCTGTGGCCATCGGTAAACAAATCCGATCCGGTTTGATCTTCGTCGTCGCCGGTTTGACGGCGAATGGCAAAAACAGAGCCCACGTTGAGATTAATATCTACGTTAGAAGATCCGTCAATTGGGTCGTACAGCAGGGTATAGCGGCCAATTGGGCAGTTTTCGGGCATGTAGTAAATATCTTCCATCTCTTCTGAGACGAGCCTACACACCAGGCCGCTTTGCTGAAGCACAGAGAGAAAGACATCGTTAGCGTATACGTCCATTTTTTTAACGGACTCGCCCTGTACGTTCTCGCGTCCGGTAAAGCCTAGCGCATCCTCCACGAGGCCCGCTTGCGTCAGCCGCTTGGAGACAAGCTTGCCAGCAAACGCAATTCGGTTCATCAGGGCGCTAAGATCTTGCGCCTCAGGCCCGAAGCTTTGCAGCTGCTTTAGAACGTGCTGCGAGAGGGTCATACTATCGCGACTGAGTGCGCCGCCTACCATAGGCTGGTATGTTTCTGCCATATTTTCCTTCTTTTTTATTCTCAGCGCTGGGGTCCTATCTAGCTTACATACTAAGAAAAGCCTATGGGGTCTGAAATCAACCTTTATATGAACTAAAGAAATCGACTCGTTTATATATTTTTGTGAATGTCTGCGCTCATAAAGCGAGTCAGCTCTTGCCTCTAAAGGTGTATCGCTGCCTTCTATGTAGCCCTTTTCTATGTAGCCTTTACAGGGGCTTCTGCGCTGTAAGGAAGGATACCGTCTATTCTTTCTCTCGAAGATACTTAGGTTTCCAGCCGGAGATAGATTTTTGGGGGCTGCGAGTGAAGACAAGGCAGTCAGAATCAACGTTTTTGGTCAGAACAGAGCCTGCACCGATAGTCACGTCTTCACCGATGGTAATGGGCGCAACCAGACAGCTATTGGCACCGGTTTTAGTGCGATCGCCCACCACCGTCTTGTGCTTATTTTTGCCGTCATAATTTACCGTAATTGTCCCGGCCCCCACATTCACCTGCTCACCAAATTCAGCATCGCCAATATAAGAGAGATGAGCCACATTCGTGTTGCGCCCAATCGTTGACTTTTTCACCTCTACAAAGTTGCCAACCCGGCAGTCTTCGCCAATCACAGCCTGAGCGCGCAGATGAGCAAAAGGACCAACGCGCCCACCGCTCGCGACCTCGCTATCAGTAACTACAGAGTGCACAACCTTTGTGTTCATACCAATCGTGCTGTTTTCGATCAGGCAGCCTGGCCCAATATGAGCGCCCGCCAAAATTCTAGAGTGACCTCGCAGATTTGTCTGAGGCTCAATAATTACATCTGGCTCGATAGTCACAGTAGCGTCAATAGTAATGCTCTCTGGATTGATTAACGTGACGCCAGAGAGCAACCAGTCGTCTTTGATTCGCTTCTGCATCACCGCCTCAGCTTCGGCGAGCTGCTTGCGATTGTTGATCCCGGCAATTTCTGAGGTAGGCGCATCGACCGCCATCACCGGCGAAAGATCTTTAATCACGTCTGTGAGGTAGTACTCCTGCTGATCGTTGTCAGCCTGGAGGTGGGGCAAAATGGTCATTAGCGCTGCCCAGTTAAAGCAGTAAATGCCTGCGTTGATGCGGGTATTTTGCCTTTGGGCAGTGTTACAGTCGCGATGCTCAATAATTTCTTGGACAACCAGATTCTCGTCGCAAAAGACCCGGCCATAGCCAGTCGGATCGTCCATTTGAGCGGTAAGAATAGTGGCCGCGCTGCCGTTTTCAATATGCTTAGTCACCATTTGCTCAATCGTCTCTGGCTTAAGCAGCGGCACGTCTCCATTCAGCACCAGCAGGTTACCTTCAAAGCCGTCTAGAGCTGGGATCACCTGCTGAACAGCATGGCCTGTTCCTAGCTGCTCGCGCTGCTCGACAAATTCTAAATCAGGCAGAGCGCAAAGCGTAGTTCTCACCTGATCAGCAGCGTAGCCAACGATGGCGATTTTGCGATCTGGGTTGACGAGCGCCGTGCTAGCAATCACGTTTTCGACTAGCGTCAGACCGCTGAGGCGATGGAGGACTTTAGGCAGTGCAGATCGCATTCGGGTGCCTTTGCCTGCGGCTAAAATTGCGATCGCCAGTGAATCCGCCATAATTTCCTTGCTTTGAGTTGCTGATGATATTGGGCTAGTGATATTGGTGAAATCAGGGTACGGCAGAACAGCCACCATAGAATAGCTAAACAGCAAGAATAGCTATTTTGCAGTCGGAACCATTGCAATACATTCAATCTCAACCAGCACATCCTTGGGCAAACGGGCCACTTCTACACAGGCCCTTGCTGGCGCGCTTTCATCGCCAAAATGCTGGGCATAGACCGCATTCATCTCAGCAAAATCGTTCATGTCCTTAAGGAACACAGACGTCTTCACCACCTGAGAAAGATCTGAACCGGCAGCCTTGACCACAGCGGTCAAATTTTGAATAGACTTTTCAGTTTGCTCAGCCACATTGTCCCCCACCAGCTCGCCAGTAGCCGCATCCAGCGGAATCTGTCCGGCAACAAATAGCATCGCCCCTGTCGCCACTACCCCCTGGTTGTAAGGGCCTACTGGAGCTGGGGCTTGATCGGTCTGAATGATTTTGCGCACGTACTTTTACTCTCAAGAATAAGGGGTAGTGATTGGGGATAACAGAGCGAGAAATAACAGTCAGATTTTAATCACGAAAGCTATATTAAGTGCTAGCGTAACTTTGGTGCATCTGCTTCTTTTAGAAAGTCAAGTCTTTTAGAAAAGCTAAGTCAACCTCTCAACCAAACTAAGTCAAAAGCTCGCACTAGATTGGTTAAGATCGGATTTTGGAGACGGGTCTCGTCAAACTAGGGTCTACGGTCGAGCTAAGGGTCTAAACCCAGGATCTAAGACAGTCTAGGCCGATGCCCGTAGTTGCGGTACTGCCAGTAGTCATGCAGTATTTGATCGTGGTCAAAACAAAGATTGTTAGGAATCTCCCAAGGGTTAACAACAGCTAAGCTTTTGGCATCGTCTTGAGCCATCGGCTGACCGGTTGCCGTCGCAATAAAAACGATACTTAACGTGTGCTTCCTCTCATCACGTTTGGGATCAGAATAAACACCAAACTGCTCTATTAAGCGCACCTTTAGATTGGTTTCCTCTTGCGCTTCTCTAATAGCGGCAGTTTCGACTGACTCACCATAATCTACAAATCCACCCGGCAGCGCCCATCCGTAAGGAACGTTCAGCCGCTCTATCAGAACAATTGGACGATGCGGCTGGTCGATCATTTCTATGACTAGGTCAACGGTAGGCGCAGGGTTACGGTAGGCCATGACTATGTTTAGATTTAGATCTTTTCGCTGAGCGCTGCTATTCTCTCATCCTGAGTTTGCTTAGCGCTATCCGGAATTAGGGCTGTTCGTAGGAATCAATCCATACTAAGCATCCTGGGCACTGGGCCTAGTGGGCATGTAATCTTTTCCTGACCGTTCGCGTGTTACTACATCAAAATACGGATATTCGCGTTTAGCAACCCGTGATAAAGTCTGACCAATCAACCTTATTGAGTACCTATGTCTTTTTCCAGAACCAGCGGCATTTTGCTACACCCTACGTCACTTCCAGGCCGTTTTGGTATTGGGGACATCGGCTACCAGTCTTACCGGTTCGTTGACTTCTTAGCTGAGACTAAGCAGCAGCTATGGCAGGTTTTGCCACTAGGACCCACCGGTCACGGCAACTCTCCCTACATGTCTTATTCAGCCATGGCGGGCAACCCCATGCTGATCTGCTTAGAAAACGTGCAGTCGCAAGGCCTACTAGAGGGAGAAGAACTCTCTTTGAACCACAGCTTCCCGTTTGATCGGGTTGATTATGATGCTGCAGGTGCCTTTAAGATGCCGCTATTGCGAAAGGCGGCTGAGCGATTCAAAGATAACGCTAGTGACGAAGTTCGCGCCGAGTTTAATCAGTTTCGCAAAGACAGAGTCAGCTGGCTAGAAGACTATGGGCTGTTTATGGCACTAAGAGATGTCTATGACCAGAAGCCCTGGCCAGAATGGGATCATGCGCTAGCACATCGCGAGGCTGACGCGCTAAATATTGCACGGGTTGACTTGGCTGCGGATATTTTCTACCACGAATACATGCAGTTTGAGTTCTTTCGTCAGTGGCGAGATCTGAAGCACTATGCCAACGAGAAAGGGATTCAAATTGTGGGGGACATGCCCATTTATGTGGCGCATAACAGCTCGGACGTATGGGCGTTTCCTAACAAGTTTATGCTCAATGAAAACACGATGTATCCTTCGCAGATGGCGGGCGTTCCGCCTGACTTCTTTAGCGCGGAAGGGCAGCTGTGGGGCAATCCTACCTATAACTGGGACGTAGTGAAGGAGGAAGGCTTTAGCTGGTGGCTATTGCGCATTCAGTCGCTGCTAGAGTTTGTAGACCTGATGCGGATTGACCATTTCCGAGGGTTTGAGGCGTTCTGGGCAATTTCTGAAGGGGAAACCTCGGCTTTGAACGGACGATGGATCAAAGCACCAGGCCACGCATTTTTTGACACAGTAGAAGACAAGCTTGGGAAACTGCCATTTTTGGCTGAAGACCTTGGTCAAATCGATGATGACGTGCACATGCTACGCGATAAGTATGGGTTCCCTGGCATGAAGATTTTGCAGTTTGCCTTTGGCTCTGATGATAAAAATCTCTATTTGCCCCACAACATCGACCGTAACTTTATGGTCTACACGGGCACGCACGACAACGACACAACGGTGGGCTGGTTCAATACGGCGTCTGAGTACGAAAAGCTGCGGCTCGTAAACTATGTAGGTGCGTTTGAGGCAAGTTCGGTGCACTGGGCAATGATTCGGCTAGCGCTCAGCTCAGTGGCGAATCAGGCAGTCATTCCACTTCAAGACGTGCTGGGCCTTGGGACGCAGTCGCGGATGAACACGCCGGGTACGGCTGAGGGCAACTGGGAGTGGCGCTATGTAGATGCCATGCTGACGCCAGTGATTGCTAATCATCTAAAGAATTTGACGGAGCTGTATGGACGGGCACCTTCGCCCCATGAAGAAGGCTAGGACTGTGTAAGCAGAGGCTAATTCAAGACACACAGGCTCAAGACACACAGACTCAAGACGTACAGGCTCAAGACGTACAGGCTCAAGACGTATAGGCTCAAAGCAAACAGGTTCATCGTAAAAGGTTCAAGGCAAGCGAGTTTGATGCGAGTCAAACGAAAGCTGGTCTTGAACCGAACCTGATAAACCGAACCTTACATCGTCCCTTGCTTTGCTAGGCTGTAGCCAATAAGTGGTAGGAACGTAGGAGTTAGCATGGCCGCGACGGATTTTAAGGATTATTACGCCATTTTGGGCGTGAGTAAGACGGCAGATGCAAGTGAGATTAAGCGTGCTTTTCGCAAGCTGGCACGTAAGTATCACCCTGACGTAAATCCTGACAATAAGGCGGCAGAAGCAAAGTTTAAGAAAGTGAGTGAAGCCTACGAAGTGCTCTCTGACTCGGACAAGCGCACGAAGTATGACCAGTTTGGCCAGTACTGGCAGCAGGCAGCGCGTGGAGGCGGTGGAATGCCGCGTGGGGGTGCGCCAGGTGGAGCGGCTGGCTTTGACTTTGGTGCATATGGCAGTTTTGAAGAGTTTATTGACCAGCTGCTAGGTCGGATGGGCGGCGGCTTTGGCGGGCCGGGGGCCGGGGCTGGGCGATCGCAGTCTTATAGCTATCAACCCGGTGCAGGCGCTGGCTTTAACACAGGCGGCTTTGGCGGCACGAACGGCTTTGGCTTTGACCCCAGAGCAGCTACCGGAGCCGCCGCCGGAGCCGCCGGAAGAACCGCCGGAAGAACGTCCGCTGGCCGGGGCCCACTCGATCAAGAAGCAGAGCTAAAACTGACGTTTTCAGAAGCCTTTCACGGCGCGCAAAAGCGATTTAGCATCGGCGGTGAGTCGGTGACTGTGCGCATTCCGGCAGGTGTTAAGGCCGATAGCAAGATTCGGCTAAAGGGCAAAGGTGCCCGCAACCCGCAGACACAGCAGCGGGGCGACGTATACCTGACGGTGTCACTGCTGCCGCACGACTTTTTTAGCTTTGATGGAGATAATTTGACCTGTGAGGTGCCAATTGCACCAGATGAAGCGGTACTGGGCGCAAAAGTGGCAGTGCCAACCCCTGACGGAAGCGTCACGGTAAGCGTGCCTGCGGGAGTGAAGTCGGGGCAGTCTTTGCGACTGCGTGGGAAGGGCTGGCCAGGGAAGAAAGGCGCTAGCCGAAGTGATTTGCTCGTGAAGGTGGCTATTACGCCGCCAAAAGATTTGAGCGCGGACGAAAAGGCGCTGTATGAGAAAATTCGCGATCGCCGGACGGTGGACCCGAGAGAGGCGATCGCAAATAACAAGCTCTAGCTAACTCTAGCAAAGCGGTTCGGCTAAGCCGACTAGCTTTGCCACTGGCTAGCATAGTGACTTGCCTCGTGCGTTTCCATTTCTAGGTGAGAGAAAATTTAGAGTGGTTTAGACCGCTTGGCTGCGAGCCTGCGCTGCGGCCATAAAGACCTGGGCATACTGCTCGTGTCCGCCAGGAAAAGCAACGTTTAGCCGCAGCGGATCGTCTGCGTCTCCAGGCCCCTTAACCACTCGCTTCACACCGTTTTCTTCTACTAGCTGCAGCGGCTGTCGGTTTTTTAGCTCACCGCCACTGCTGTCTACGTAGACTGTGAGATTGCCGGTATTAAAAACGGCATTTAACGACTGGATGAGCTGAAGAAAATTGCGATCGCTCCCGCCTCTCTTCACGCCATCTGCCTGCTGCTGACTGGTCACCGTATCGCCCACGCCCACTATCAAAGGCATCTGCGCCGGATCAAACGCGCCCTTAGCTAGCTCCACCAGCGCCTCTAAAGCGTGAGGGGCCTGACGAGCACTAAAGTCTTCCCCAAGCGGATAGGTGCCCGTGCGCTTGAAATAGTAGCGATTGAGCAAAGCCAGCACCCCGGCTTCTTTAATCGCGCCGCGCAGCATGAACTGAAAATCAGTGGTGCCCGAATCTTGGCCACTGCCAAACCACACTCGCTCTTTACCGTCGGCATCTCGGCCTAAGTTGGGCGCATAGTGAATGAAAAAAGAGTCTTGCAAGCCCTGCTCGGTCGCCTTGTGAAGAAGAGATTCTAGGTGCGATCGCATCTCTGCTTGCAGTGCCACGAACGCCTCGTTATCACCTTCAAAGCCAGGATACAAACTATTGAGATTCACTGTCGGCGAAGCAATATTATCGAGAATAGACGCCGCGATATACGCATCTAGCTGCGCTGCAATTTTAGGCGGGCAGCCATGAGATTCAAAAAAATCTCGCAGACAGGCTTCCATCTGCTGCGGCACAGCCTTTAAAAAAGCCAGCTCAGCCTCACTCACCCCCGGATGCGAGCCCTGTCCGTCGCGATTTTGCCACTGCACACCCCCCGCCGCTAAGCCGGGCAGGTAGCTATTGGCAGTTTGCAGCCCGGGTGGGTCTAGATCAAACGCCTGCTTAAACGCCCGCTCAACAATGCGATTAACCCCCCGTCTGCCTATATGTTCGCCGTTTGTGAGCACATAGAAATGATCCCCGAAGCCCTGACTCGCCTTAACATAGTCGGGTGCTATCCGGCGGGTGAGCGGATCGTTTACCAAACCCATGCAAACGCCATCGAGATCTTGAATAATCAGCAGGTTTTCAGTCTTTGCCAATGTGTTGGCAAAGCTGTGGTGATCTAAAGAAAGGGTTTGCTGGCTAAGGGGAGACGAGACAGAAGCGGGCATAGCGATGTCCTAATGAAAAAGCTCAGGTACAGAAGCTCAGGAGATAAGCTCAGGAGATAAGCTCAGGAGATAAGGGTCTGCGTAAAAATTAAATTGTGAGTATCTGCGGATATCAGCCGCTTACGTCAGAATCTCTTTTTTTTCTAGCAGCACCGCCTGACCATCTTCTAAAACCAAGCCCTTAAGAGATTTAGGATCGCTCAGCTCTAATCCCGGCGAGGTGATCACAATATTCCACTCGCTAGGGTCAAGCTGAAGCCAGTCGAAAAAGGCCGTCTGAGCCGGGCCGCCACCCATGTGGGTAATCATGGCGACCTGCTTACGATTGACACTCGGAATCGAGTTGGTCGGATCCGGCTGGCTGCGGACGCCGTAAAACAGCGTATAGTCTCCTTCGCTGATGCGATTGAAGCGATCTGTACCAGAAATATTTTCAGCTAGCCACGGATTGGCCCGGCGGTACTGACGCATCGCCAGGTTAAAGGCCGCTCGATTACCCGATAGGCTAAAGGCTTTAACCATTGATGTTTTGGCCGATGTTTGGGCTGAGGTTTCACTTGCGATCGCCTGCTGAGCAGCAAGCTTTTGAGCGGCAATTTGCTCCATCGCATTGACATCAGCAATCAGTGACTCAGTTGGAGCCTGATCTGGCGCGCAGGCATCAGCAGAGATGAGCGACTCGCTCGTATCAGATTCAGACAGGGTAGAAGGCGTAATATCGGCAGAAGAGATCTCATACCGGGGAGATTGATCGGCCCCGGCGGTGTTGGCCCGGTTGGTTTCTTCAAAATAGTGAGACACCCGGCTAAACTCGTGGCAGTCTTCCATAAATGCTAGCGCAAAGTCTTTGAGCTGATTGGCGTCTAGCGCTTTGCAAAAGGCTTCTAGCGTTGGCGTATCGTTGATCAGACCGTCGGGATCAAGGCAGCGATCGCGGCAGTTTCTAGCAACCAGATCAAGGTCATATTCAAACTCCTGCATCGTATCGGCAAGCACATTAGAGAAGCGCTTGAGCGCTGACAAATTCTCAAAGCCAAACTGCTTGAGCTGCTTGAAAAACTGAGGCTTTTCATAAAAAGCCGAGGTCACCTGCCAGTTCAAGAAGTTCAGCTCTTCGGTCATCACCTTGACGCCGTAAATATCGTCTGTGTTGCGAAAGAACCCCCAGCCGCTGTGCATCAGAGCGTTGAGAAAGTCCATCGGCAGCCCAGGGCTAAAGCCATATACCCACAGCGTAGTTGCCGGGTTGTCGTAGGCATTGTTCAAGACTTCTGGCAGAGTTTCGCCTAAATTCCAGTTGATATCGCCTTCGGGATCAACCTGATTGCCTCGGCGCACCGTATCGTGATTACCGCAGCCGGTAATCCAGCGATCGCCCATCAGCATCACTTCTTGCACCCGTGGCCATTTGTAATCCCAAAAGCCCTTGAGCGCAGGCGTATTGTGCGCAAAAATCAGCGGCCCCCACTGGAAAGCATCTGGGCGCATTTCAGTGAGTTCATGATAGGTAGAGGTGGTTTCCCAACCGGGCTCTGGCCAGGGCCGACCGTCTTCAAAAATGGTAAACATCAGCCGCTGATGGCCGTTGATCTCTTGCACCACGTCGCTCATGGCTAGCAGGTAGTTATCGTCATATTCCAGCCGCCCAGAAAACGGATTGAAAAACTTGAAGTCTTGTCCCCCATCAATGCGGATGCCATCGATCCCCGTGTTCACTTTTCGCCGCTGCATTTCTAGCAAAATGGCCCGCACCATAGGCAGCGTATGGCTTAGATCTTGGCCATACATATTGGGGCCTGCAAAAAACTGACGACTGAGCAGGTTAATAGCCTGGTTGTCTGAATGGCCATATACCAGGTCGTAAATCACCTGAATTGGCTGATCGGGAAAGTCGTGCATTTCGGCGATAAAGTCGATCACTTCATCGGGTCGCAGCGTGCTGAGCAAAGATGGGTTGGTAGTAGAAGATCCCAAAATTGGGACGTCGTATCCCCAGTTTTGGGTATCGGGTTTGCGCAGAGTGACCATCAAAGGCTCATCGGTCAGGGCGCACACCGGGCCGTGATGGCTGTAGGCTTCTAAATCGAGTGAGAAGAAATCGCGATCGCCATCTTCTGATCGGTATTCAATTGTGGGTTCTGTAGGCAGTAGCTGCAAAGCGTCATAGCCAACATAGTGCTGTTCGGCGGGCGTCAAAGGCTCTTTTTGACGAATTTTCTGGGCAATTTGGCGATAGATGTTGGCCAAGCCAGCTAGAGTGCCCTCGGGTGAGGCAGTCGGAATATGCAGCTGCAAAATATTGACAGGCGCGGTTTCTCGGGGCAGCGCAGGCTCATTGCCTTTGGCCGCTGGCACCACGGGCGCAGCCTGGGCTTTTTTCGCAAAGTAGTCGCGATCGCGTCTGTTCTGCTGCAAACTTTCAATGTCGTACAGCTCAGCGGGCGCAAAAACGCCATACGGCAAAGAATAAGGCAGGACATCGCGAATCGTGTGCAGCTCACCGTCGTTGACATCGCGATAGCGCAGCCAGTAAAGACTACCGAGGCGATCGCGATCGCCCGGCTGCATACCGCTAACCACCGCCCACACAAACTCCCCTTGCAGGGATATCTCAACGCAGTCGCAGCGAAAAGGCACCGTTTGCTCAGTCGCCGCAAAATCGACCGCGCTCATCGGCGTAAACACTTCTAGATAGATACTGCGATCAGTCGGTGAAATTTGCCCGGCTAGCTCTGGTGCCCAAAACCCAATTTCGGTTAGGCCGTCAGCCGTGGGATGAGCCCCAAGCCGTCTCGCTAGCTTCTGCCCAATCTCAAAATAGGTGTCCTTAGACCCAGCGACCTTAACGGCCCAAGCCGAGAGCGCTTCGGTAGCGGCGATATCAAGCTCAATAATAGGATGCACGGCAGAGGAGACGTTAGGTACAGCAGAAGGCAAGGCAGAATCAGTCGCTTTAGGGAGAGGCTCGATCATCAAATAATCCTGACGTTAAACGGGAACGCTTTTATTCAAAGGCATTATTAACCTGATACCAGTCACAATAGCTAACCTAGCGGCGGCTAGCCCACCATGGCTGACATAGGGGCCATGACTGACACAGAGCTGAGATAGGACGCAAAGGTAGAACTGCGTCAGGCGAAGCAGACAACAAGCGCAGTGCAAGGCCCGCTTTCCATTTCTTACTCTAAACTCAACAAACCGAATGGAAAAGCTTTTTCTTGGGCGATTTTTTTTGGCGTTTTTTTTAGTGCGATCGCGAGGACCCACTTAAGAATCAACATAGCCCCACGCCTAGCCTCGATCTACACTTGCGCTGACGCCTAATTTTGCAGGCAGACTGGCACAGTAAATTTTACCTGCACAGTAGATTTTGCCTGCGCAGCACAGCTCAAAGTAATCTGTAGCGCTATCTAATCTAGATGTCTAGCGAATAGAAACTTCGCTGCACGTAAATGTTATTGGTAAATGTTATTGGGAGTAGCGTTTTTAAGTTGTTCAGATAACACAATTAATCTTCTCATAGACACCTCGTAGACGGCTTGCTCATAGGCAAAGCCCTATCACTATGTAGACAGGAATGTATGCAGACATGAAGGTAGATGTAGAAGGTACGGCGGTAAAAGATAGACCGTAAAAGCTCTTACAGCCCCTTCAGAAACGCTCAGAACGCCCGGAAATAGGGAAATTCAAAGAGAGCGATTACAGAGGTCTGCCTCTAGGGAGATACTTGTATATGCCCATCGTGGTAGGCTGCTTATGACATACAGACGAAGAATGTTCGTTAGCTATTCGTTAGCTAAGTGTTAATCTTACCTGTGTAAGATAGCGGCTTTGCTGATGTTTTTTCGTTTTTCAGCAGTGAGTTTTTTTACTTATTTCTCACTAGAATATTGTTTAACAAACTAAAGTCTGACAAAGCCAGTTTATTAGGGCGGCCAGCTTATTAAAGCGAATGGTCAAACAATATTCAAACTCTTCTGATAACGCAAACTTCGCATGAATTCCGTATAGATAGCGCGCGCTGGCAGCACTAAAGTTGACAAACGTTAGCTGATAGCATCAATCTCTTGATTTGGCCAAGCTCATCTGCCATGTGACGGCTGTGTGGTGTTGGCTATGTGACAGAGTTGTCTTATTGATGGCGGCTATCTACCATGACGTATCTATCATGACTTAAAGGTCTCTTATTTTATTATGAAATCATCCTTGGTTATTCTCTACCATCGTGAACCATACGATGAAGTGGTCGAAAATGGAAAGACGATCTACCGAGAAAAGAAAAGCCCTAACGGCATCTTGCCCACCATAAAAAGCTTTTTTGCTAGCGCTGATCAAAGCACCTGGATTGCTTGGAAACAAATAAATCCTAAGCAAAAAGAGCGCTTCCAAGAGCGGATGAGCTTTGCTGACAATGAAAACAGCACCGTCCGCCGAATTCCACTCAGCGCCGATCAGGTCAAAAACTTTTACCACGTCACCTCGAAAGAAGCCTTCTGGCCCATTTTGCACTCGTTTCCCTGGCAGTTCACCTACGAAAGCTCCGACTGGGAAAACTTTCAAGACATTAACCGCAGGTTTGCCGATGCGGCCTGCGAAGACGCCGCCGACGACGCCCTGATCTGGATTCATGACTACAACCTATGGCTAACGCCCTACTACATCCGTCAGCAAAGGCCCAATGCCAAGATTATCTTCTTCCACCACACGCCCTTTCCAGGCTCCGACGCGTTCAACGTACTCCCTTGGCGCGAAGAAATTATTGATAGCCTGCTCTGCTGTGACGTCTGCGGCTTTCACATTCCAAGGTACGTAGAAAACTTTGTTTCGATCGCTCAAGGCTTTCGAGAAATTGAGATCGTTAAGCGAGAGCCTGTCGCCAAAGAGTTTACGCCTAGAGGAACGGCCCTAGCCGCGCCAGAGATTACGACGCAAATTCGCTATAAAGATCAGCTCGTACACTTGGGCGCGTTTCCAGTCGGGACGAACGTAGACTTTATTCGTTCTGTGGTTGAAAAGCCGTCAGTCGTCAAGCGAGTCGCAGAAATTCGCGAAGAAATGGGCGGCGAGCGCCAGCTGATTGTCTCGGCGGGGCGAGTGGACTATGTAAAAGGCACCAAAGAAATGCTGCTGTGCTACGAGCGCTTGCTCACCCGCAGGCCAGAGCTTCAGGGCAAGATTAACTTTGTGGTGGCCGTCGCCAAGCCCGCGACTGGCATGCGAATTTACAAAACAGCTCAAAGCGAGATTGAGCGACTAGTCGGTAAAATCAACGGTCGCTTTGCCAAGCTGAGCTGGACGCCGATTTTGCTGTTTACCTCAGCGCTGCCGTTAGATGAAATTTTGGCTCTGTATGCGGCAGCAGACATTGCCTGGGTAACGCCACTGCGCGACGGCCTGAACCTAGTGGGTAAAGAGTACGTTGTGGCCAAAGGGGGCAAAGACGGCGTGCTGGTGTTCTCAGAATTTGCGGGAGCGGCGGTTGAGCTGCCGGACGCGGTACTGACTAACCCCTATGCCGATAGCAGCATGGATAAAGCCATCGATCAGGCGTTGGCAATGGAGCCAGAGGAACGATCGGCTCGGATGGGTCGGATGTACGAAGCGGTGAAAGCCTATGACGTAGACAGATGGGCTAAAGAGCTGCTAGGCGCTGCTGGATAAGTACCTAGCTGGCTTGTAGCGCGGCAAATTTGCCGCGCTGGTTCGCTGGGCTACAGACAGCGGATATAAAACTTAGATACAACATATGTGTTAAATGTAAACTTAGATTTGCAAAAGTTTGCAGAGGATAAAGACACCCCTCGAACATAACCTCGCGGCGATCGCGGCGAGACTCACGCCCAAATTTATTTGGCCCCTTTTATTCGGCCCTTACTCTTCACTTATGGAAACGCTCTCTAACCTGACAGGACAGTCCTTCGATTTGATCGTAATCGGTGGTGGTATCAACGGCGCGGCCACCGCTCGTGACGGTGCGATTCGGGGGTTGAAGACTTTGCTCGTTGACAAGGGCGACTTTGGCGGCGCTGTGGGCTGGTCTTCTCGGTTGATTCACGGTGGCCTGCGGTATCTAGAATATTTTGAATTTGGGCTGGTGCGCGAGTCTTTGAAAGAGCGCGAGCGGCTGCTGAGCAATGCGCCTCACCTAGTCAAACCTTTGCAGATGACGATTCCGATTTATCGGGGGAATAAGCGGGGGCCGCAGCTAGTGCGTCTAGGGATGATTCTTTACGATGTGCTGAGTTTTGACAAAACGCTCCCTGGGCACAGAATGTTGCGTCCGGCCCCGTTTGGTCAGCTGTTTCGGGGTGTAAATCGCGATCGCCTCAGCGGCGCGGCCCAGTATTTTGATGCCCAAGTAGAGTATGCCGAGGCAATTTGCTTAGAAAATGTCCTCGCCGCCCAAGCTGCCGGGGCAACGGTGCTAAACCACACTGCGGTTGTGCGTCTGCTTCAGCCTGAGAAAGGGGGCGTAGTTGAGCAAATCACGCTAGAAGACAAAATCAGCGGCCAGCAGGTTGAAATAGAAACAAAAGCGTCGGTTTTGCTCAACACGTCCGGGCCCTGGGTCGATCAGGTTTGTGAACGGGGCTGGCAAGCAGATCATCCGCAGCCGCTGAGTCCGCGCAAGCTAATGGGCGGCACCAAAGGCAGCCACATCATCGTAGAGCCGTTTCCGGGTGCGCCTACTGACGGCGCGCTTTATGTAGAAGCAGAAACCGACGGTCGGCCTTACTTTATTATTCCTTGGCTGGGCAAGTACCTAATTGGAACGACAGACCTGCGCGTAACCAAAGATCTCGATGACATCAAGGCCAGCGACGCAGAAATTGACTATTTGCTCAATGAAACCAACCGCGTCTTGCCGCAGGCTCAGCTTAGCCGCGAGGACGTGTGCTTTACCTATTCGGGTGTGCGCCCCCTGCCCAACGAAGACAAAGACAAAAATAGCAGCATCACGCGCAGCCACATCGTGCACGACCACAGTCTGCCTAAAAATGGTGACATCCGCAATCTGGTTTCTTTGATTGGCGGCAAGCTAACGACCTATCGCCAGGTAGCCGAAGAGCTGACCGATGTGGCCTACCGCAAGCTGGGCCGCTCAGTGCCTGCCTGCACCACTCAAGAGCTGCCGCTACCGGGCGCAGTCGAGTTCTCGGCCCACACTCTAGTAGACCTCATAGATAAGTATAGCGATCGACTGCCACAGCCCACGATTGAATATTTGTTTAAGCTGTATGGGATGCGCAGCTGGGAGGTTTTGGCGCTAGTTGATAGTACGCCAGCGCTAGCGGAGCCGCTTCAGAGCGACCTGCCAGACATTAAGGCTCAGGTAGTCTACGCGGTGGACACAGAGCTGGCTAGAACGCTGGTCGATATTTGCTTTCACCGGCTGCTGGTGGCGCACCGCGCTAACTATGGCCGCGATGCCCTGCCCGCGATTGTCGATACGTTGCGATCGCACTGCAGTTGGTCAGAAGAGGAGTGCGATCGTCAGTATCAGGCCTATCATAAGTACCTGGAAGTCCACGCGATTCCTGACTATCAGCTTTCAGCAGAAACAGAGGCTATGAGCCCCTCTCCAGCCGTTTGCTGATTTTGCTGATTTTTGATGTGGCAACCTAGGCAGCTAGGCTGTTACCCTTCACTTGTTTAAAGCCTTCACTCCGGAGATTTTCACATGTCCGCCTCTACTATCAGTGCACCTATCAAGTCATCAGAGTTGTCGTCAATCGCTGCTGGCAGCGTGCTTGACATTACCGTACTCGGCGCAGGCGCTTGGGGCTCTTCGCTAACTAGCTTGGCAAAGCTTAATGACCACAACATCACCGTTTGGTCGAGGCGAATGGACATATCGCTCGCAGAGGCAGTTGCAGGCGCAGATGTAATTTTGTCTGCAATTTCGATGAAAGGGGTTGCCGATGTAGCCGAGCAGCTACAGTCTTTAGACATTCCTGAGCACACTATTTTAGTGACCGCGACAAAAGGACTAGACCCCAAGACAACGCGCACACCCTCACAAATTTTTACGGCGGCATTTCCCTCGCACCCGGTGGTTGTACTCTCTGGTCCCAACCTATCTAAAGAAATTGATCGCGGACTGCCTGGGGCTACCGTACTTGCCAGCACCGATCAGCAGGCGGCTGAAACCATGCAGCAGGTATTCTCTTCCGATCAGTTTCGGGTGTATACCAGCGCTGACCCACTAGGCGCGGAGCTAGGCGGAACGCTTAAAAACGTCATGGCGATCGCAGTAGGCGTCTGTGACGGTTTGAGCCTGGGCACCAATGCCAAGTCAGCGCTCATCACCCGCGCCCTGCCCGAAGTTATTCGCATTGGCATGCACTTAGGGGCCGCTGAGGTAGAAACGTTCTACGGGCTCAGCGGTCTTGGCGACATGCTAGCCACCTGTAGCAGCAGCCTGAGCCGCAACTACCGGGTAGGCTACGGGCTTGCACAGGGAAAATCGCTAGAGCTGATTTTAGAAGAGCTAGGCGCAACGGCAGAAGGCGTCAACACGGCCAGCGTGCTGATGGAAATTGCCAATCGTGAGGGCATAGCCGCACCGATTTCTCGGCAGGTAAACCGACTGCTAGAGGGAAATATCACGCCGGAAGAGGCGGTAGAATCGCTGATGGAACGCGAGCTGAAGCCGGAAGTTTGCGATTTACTCTGCGATCTTCCAGACTAGGTGACCCTTAGTCTTTTAGTCTTTTAGATCCTTTAGCCTTTTAGATTGAGTAACTTTCTAAACACGATTGAGTCTGCACAAAATTAAACCCGAACCGTTAAACCCAAACAATTAAACCCTGACAAAATTAAAAAGGCTGGAGTCTCTTAAATACTCCGGCCTTTTTTCTGTTTACAAACTATCGTCTGCTTTTATCGTCTGCTCTTGTCGTTTGCCCTTAATTAATCGCGTTAATCGTGCCACAGGCTGCTGCACCCTGCACTGCATTTGTCACAAAGCTATCATTATTCGTCAGCAGGCCAACGCCGCCTGCCGTCACCGCGCCGACTGCCAAATCTTCAACCAGATTGCGTTCATTTTCTTCGTGTAGCGCTTCGTTGGCTATGTGGCAGGCTGTCCCTGCTGCGGCCCCATTGACCGCATCGGCTACGCCAACCTGGCGACCTAATACAGCGCTAGTGGCAACGCTCATACCCGCGCCGACTGCCGCATCTGTTAAGACTGTGCCAGCCTTGGCAGGCTGAGCCATCATCACCATCAGTCCAGTGAGTGCGATCGCAGCCAGTTCAGGCGTCATTACCCTATGTGCAAAATTGCAAAGCTTCATAGATACAGCTCCCTACGGAATTAAAAAACATTTAAACCGTGACAATGATTTAAATCATATCTAATTCGCACGCAATCAGAGCGCAATTTTTAGAGGATATCCCTCCACAGACAGAGATTTACAGCGATCGCTGCCTGCCGTTTACTGTCAAGATTCTGCCTTTCCCAAGGCTATAACCGCATTTTGACCTCCAAAACCAAAGCTAAAGCACAGCAGCTTCTCCAACCGCGCTTTTTCACCTCTATGCACAAAATCTAACTCAAAACCTGCTGTGTGCAACCCTACACAGGGCGCTAGCCGCTGTCGATACAAGCTCATTAGCCCCAGCGCGACTATAACCGCGCCCGAAGCACCTAATGTATGCCCGGTGGCCCCCTTACTCGCCATCACAGGCAAGCGTTTTCTGCCAGGCGATCGCGCCGCCCGCAGCGCCAAAATCAAACTCGCCTCCATCCGGTCATTTTGCACCGTGCTCGTCCCGTGCGTATGTACCGCATCCACCTCGCTCGCACCCAGTCCGCTTCGCGCCAAGCACATTTCTACTGCTCGCCACCCCATCCGGTAGGTCGGATCAAATGCACTCACATGATGGCTATCATTCGTCAGCCCCACGCCCAAAACCTTGCCATAGACGCGCGCACCTCGCGCCGCCGCCGCTGCTGCTGGCTCCATCACCAGCAATGCCCCCCCTTCACCTAGCACAAATCCCTCACGCGCTATATCAAAGGGATAGCAGCCCGTCTGTGCCAGCGCCCTCATCTTTTGAAAGCCCGCCAGCGTCAGCCGGGTAATGGGCGATTCTACCGCGCCTGCGATCGCGCGGCGGCACTGGCCAGATCGAATTAAATCAGCAGCTTGAGCGATTGCCCACACCCCGGTGGCACAAGCTGCCATTGGGGCAAGCAAAGGCCCACGCGCGCTAACCGTCTGCGCCACCGTCAAAGCAGGTGTATGGGCCAGTGACCTTAGCCAATCACCTTTTATGTAATTTGGTCGCTGCCGCTGTTGAAACGACATGTTTTCTAGCACTTGCAGATGGCTACGGCTAGATCCGACGACGGTGGCACAGTCAGAAACTCGGTCAGAGCTACAGTCGTCGCCCCAGTTATCGCCAGCACCAGTACCAAGAGTCAACCCCGCATCTTTCCAGGCCGCTAAGGCCAACCGTCGGGTCATCGCGCTCAAATTCACGGGTGCTTTGCCAATCATGGCCAGGGGCCCTGGGTCGAGATCTAAAAATGGCTGGCGAAGCGCGATCGCACTTTCCCCAGCCATTAGTTTGGCCCAAGTAGTCAGCGCCGTCTCCCCTAGCGCTGTGGTCAGGCCAATGCCTGTTACAACCACATCTTGGTCAGAAGCGCTCACTTACAGGCTGGCCCTCACAAGCTACTGGCCAGCCTCTGGCAGCACCAGGTTCTCTGCTCCTGACGTAATCTCAACCGAGGTAATCACATCGCCTAGCTGAATAGCATCAACCACGTCCATACCGTCTGTCACATAGCCAAAGACCGCGTAGCTACCATCTAAAAAGGGCAAATCGGCCAGCGTAATATAAAACTGAGACGAGGCGGTATTGACACCAGATCGAGCCATCGCGATCGCACCGCGCCGATGATTTAGAACGGGTGCACCCTGAACTCTGGCCTCTGGCAGCGTCATTCCATATACAATTTCGTCCGAACCATCAGTCGAAATTTCTAGCGGGATTTCTCTAGCAGCCCCGGTTTCCTCATCAACATAGCCACCGGTCCCCAGCTGAGAAGCAGGCACACTAGGATCTTTGCTCAAGGGATCTCCTCCTTGCGCCACGAACGGCTCGGGTGACTTTACAACCCGGTGAAAAGTGGTGCCATCGTACACACCCTTTTGGGCCAAATCAACGAAGTTACCAGCAGTAATCGGCGCTTTGTCGCCCTCTAGCTCAACGGTAATAACCTGATCGCCTACCATAATTTCGGCGATCGCGTTGCCCTCTAGCCGGGGCAGACCCGCTGTCAGCGCTGATGGCGCAGCGGCAACGGGGGGCGCTGATGACGCTGGATCGTCACTCGCAACAGGCGTACCGGCAGGTTCACTACAGCTACTGATCAGCAGCGCGATCGCCATTAGCACGACCCACCGCTTACTGCTCATACCAAAGCTCATAGCGCTAAACCTAACAGGTCCAAAACTTAATTTCATCTAAAACGTACGCTCCCAAAAAAACGCGGCGTCCGCACGCCACTGTAATATCTACCACCGATACCTACCACCGCTGCATCAGAAATCAGTGCTTGTGCACCAGCGTTCAGGCACCAGTGCTCACACTAGTGTTCACCCAATCGCGCATCAACTCACCAAATTTGTCTAATATGAGCAGAGTCCGCACATTCTGGCACACTGCTGCGGTCTGCTTCAACAACCCGTCTTTTGACTAAGCCCCTGAGCAGATCTCTGATAGCACTCTAATAGCACTCTGATAGCACTCTTGGTTTGAAACTGAGACTACACCCCTTCCAAAGGCACCTGTAAAAAGCGAGCTAGCTCAGCCCCCTGATTTTCCAAATCGGCCAGCGAAATCGGCTGACCCACTCGCGTTAGCGGAATCTCGCCTTTGCCCTTCACCTTCAAATACAGCGCGCGTTTAGGGCTCAAGCCTTCCTTTACCTCTGCGCGAACCGCCAGCACATCTTTCAGCGGATAGCGGATATCAATTTCGCGGTTTTCCCCCGGAAAGCCATGGCGAAAGATTTGAGCTTCGCTAGTGTCCTTATTAAATTCGTTGTAGCCACCGCCAATATTCCAGGTAATAATCAGCGTCAAATACAGGCAAAGCAGCAGCGCCACCGTCCCATAGAAGCCCATCGCAATCCCCTGCGGGATAAAGACTAGCTGAGCAGGCAAATCAGAAAATGGCAGCAGATTGGTGTGCAGATAGCTCGAAATTCCAGCCAGGAAAAAGCCAGTGCCGCCCACCGCAGTCACTGCCGCCCAAAAATAGTTACTAGGACGACGCGCACCTAAGATTTTTCGGCGCAGTACGATCTTATCCGCAGGGCGGTTACCCGAGTGATTGCCAGGGCGATTACCGGAGCGATCGTCTTCAGAAGCGGGGGTTGGAGTCGAAGCTTTGGAAGCAGTCATGTTTACAGCGATAGGTTAGGACGCGGACTATTGAGAAGCATTAAGCATCGTTAAGCCGTAGCAGATCTAAATAGTATCGGCTTACTCCAAGTTCTGTGCAACTCGCTGTTACCTCTTTAGGGTTTTATGAACGCTGTCGAAATGCTTTGCCAGCGGGAAAGTTGAGGAAAAGTTAAGAATTCAAATATCTTTACAACAGGCGACAGCAGGAGATTGCGTTGCTCGCTTCAGCGGTCAACCTAGCAAGGCAAAGGCATTCTAGCGATTTTCAGAAAAACAGCTTGAGGGCTAATGAAGAGACGCGATCGCGCTATTTTTTGGCTAAAACGAATCCTTTCTCGCTCAAAAAGAATCTGAGAACTTACATGACAGATTGTAAAAAAATGGATCAGTCCTTATGATAAGTACATGCCGAAATCCTTTAGGGCAGCGATATTTAGCTGCCATTTGTAGCTTTAAAGCGCCGTAGATTGGAAAAATTGGGATTAGAAAAATTGGAAAGCTGAGAAATTGGATACCCATGCTTCTAGTCCATACTTTTAGTCTACGGGTCGTCTGAAAATGCTGGCCAAGTGCGGCTGCATGCAAGTATCTTGATATACTTGCGGGCGTTGGCACTATTCCGCCGTTTCAGATAACAAAGGACTTAATGCCATATTAAGAGGATTCTTTTAAATGACCATAGCAATGGGACAAGCGCCCGCCGCGCGGGGACGGTTTGACGTCCTCGACGACTGGCTAAAGCGCGACCGTTTTGTCTTTGTTGGCTGGTCCGGTTTGCTTCTATTCCCCTGCGCCTTTA
>Ga0209194_1000249_pt1 | contig 47381 bp, 55 predicted proteins | sample COGITO_mtgs_1004_FD_184787 | JGI IMG/M metagenome (GOLD analysis project Ga0209194, IMG submission 184787) | Pelagic marine microbial communities from North Sea - COGITO_mtgs_100413 (SPAdes) (version 2) | ecosystem: Environmental > Aquatic > Marine > Epipelagic ... | reverse complement strand
TATCAAACTGAGGCATTTGAAATATTTTTTATATTCTCGTTACGTCTTATCACTATAAAGATAGATTTATACGATAATTTCTACTCTTATAAGAAAAGAAAAGTAAGTAAAAAAAAAATGGCTCATATCTTTGGAGTGTACCTTCCCAAAAAGAAACGAGTTCCCATAGGTCTGACTAGAATTTATGGGATTGGGAAAACCACAGCTGATTCTATTTGTGATCAATTAGGGATTGATAAAAGTTCTCGTGTTCATAAACTAACTAAGCATCAGTTAGCACGTATTATAAAAACTATAAAGAAAAACGCTTTCGTTAGCTCTGACCTTAGGAAATTAAAAGGGCTTTACGTTAAACGTTTAATGGAAATTGGATCCTATAAGGGTGTACGTCATCGTGTAGGTTTACCTTTAAGAGGACAACGTACTTCTACTAATGGTAAAACGCAAAAGCGTTTGGCACAAAAACATCGAAAAGGCTAGAAAATTAATGGGTAAATATTCTAAGAAAGAATCAGAAGCTTCTGTGTATATTAACTGCTCTTTTAATAACACTATCATAACTATTACTAATAAACAAGGCAACACTCTTTTTTGGTCCTCTGGAGGTACTGCAGGTCTTAAAGGTTCACGACGCTCTACAGCACATGCAGCTAAAAAAGCGGCTAAAAAAATTGGTAATAGTGCACGTAAGGCGGGTTTAGTTAGAGTGGATCTCTTTTTAAAGGGTATAGGAAAAGGACGTTACGGCGTAGCAAAAGTGTTACGTCAAACTGGTTTAAAAATCCAAAAAATAACCGATATAACCCCGATTCCTTTTAATGGTTGTAGACCACCTAAAAAACGTCGTATTTAAATATTTCTCAGGATGAGTGATCGAGTGGTTTAAGGTACCAGTCTTGAAAACTGGAGTGTTTTTATGGCACCGTGGGTTCGAATCCCACCTCGTCCGTCAACATTAGGAAAAAAGGGAGGGTGGCTGAGTGGCTTAAAGCGTTGGTTTGCTAAATCAAAGTGGTGTTCTTTTACTCCACCATGGGTTCGAATCCCATCCTTCCCGAAAAACTTCAAATAGGGTGCATAGCTCAGTGGTAGAGCAGTGGCCTTTTAAGCCATAGGTCCTTGGTTCAAATCCAAGTGCACTCATAAAAGTCTTAAAATTTTATTGTATAGAAACGGGGTAGAGCAGTTAGGTCAGCTCGTCAGGCTCATGTCTTGAAGGTCGTTGGTTCGAATCCAGCTCCCGTTAAAACCCAAAGTAATTATGAGAGAGTTTAAAAAAGAAGACCTTATTTGTCTATTCCTATGTGTTGTAATAGTTGCTTTTATATTAGATTTATGTAATGTTACTTTTCTTATGGAGCAAAGTAACAACATAGTAAGTACTCCAGCTCCAACACCTGCTATTCCTGTTGCTAGTCCAATTATAAGCACATCTACAAGTTCATTAGAATCAGACATTGATTTGTTATCCCAAAGCTTAGAGTCGGCCAATGTAGTTGTTTCTAAGCCTCTTGCAAAAGCTTCTGAGATGTAGGTAAAAATAGGGGCTATATGGGCCCATATAGCCCCTATTTTTAGAAATTAAAGTAAAGGTATAGTAAACCGGTTGCTATGAATTGCGTATATAACCGTATATCCACAAACGAACTTAGGCTTAAGGTCAAAGTGAAAGCAATTACGCCAAGAAGCATTACAAAAGCATAATGGTACAAGTAACCAGACTGCATCTTTGAAATATTCATTGAAGTGTTGTAAATACTATGGCTAATACCATAGGGTCCTAACATTTCAATAAGACCACGATCTACGGCTTTATATGATGTTTGATAACCAAAGGTTAAAGCTCCCTGTACTATATATTCATTATATACTTTATCAAAGAACCATTTACGATTTAAGAAAGTGTATATTTTTCGACCTACAAATGAAACCTTCATTTGATATAATTCTTTTGAAAAATAAGCATAGACTAAAAAAGATGTTATAGCTCCAGTAATACTAAAGATAACAGGGACTAGTTTGATACTAGTTGGTATAAACTCTGCTTCTAGTAAAATCATATTTTCTGGCAAAGTATAAATGGCATTACCCCAAAAATCTGTACCTACACCAATAATCATATCTTTAGTATAATAACCAGTAAACATACTACCTAATGCTAGGGTAGCTAAAGGTAAAGCCATAGCTGCTGGAGCATCATGAGCATGAACCATTACATTTTTGAATCCATTTGGCTCAGACAAGAAAGTAAGGTAGATTAACCGAAAAGAGTAAAAGGCAGTAAAAAAAGCTGCTAAAGTACCTAACCAATGAGCAAAATGACCGGTAACTGTATACTTAGCATAAGCTAACTCTAAAATGACATCCTTTGAATAGAACCCAGTTAAGAAGGGGAATCCCATTAGAGCCAATGAACCGATTACAAACATAGCATAGGTATAAGGTACTAATCGTCTAAGGCCACCCATCTTACGCATATCTTGCTCATCAGCCATAGCATGAATAACTGATCCAGCACTTAAGAAAAGAAGTGCTTTAAAAAAAGCGTGATTCGCCAAATGAAATACACCGACTGCATAATTTGAAAGACCACAAGCGAAAACCATATAACCCAATTGTGAACAGGTAGAATATGCAATTACTCGTTTTAAATCATTTTGTAAAAGACCAGTGGTTGCTGCAAAAAAAGCGGTCATAGCTCCTATAACAGTAACTACAACGAGAGCGGTCGGCGCATATTCAAACAATGGTGAGCAACGAACTAGCAAAAATACTCCTGCAGTTACCATGGTTGCTGCGTGTATCAAAGCGGAAACAGGAGTAGGACCTTCCATTGCATCGGGTAACCATGTGTGCAGTCCTAATTGAGCTGACTTACCTACACTTCCGACAAATAGTAGTATACATATAACGGTGTAAGCGTCAAAGTCCATATTTAGGAAAGTTATTTGCTGACCCACCAAAGTAGGAGCTAAAGCAAAAACGGTTGCGTAGTCTACTGATTTGAAAATAGTGAATACAGCAAAAATACCTAAAGCAAGACCAAAATCACCAATACGGTTGACAATCATTGCTTTGATAGCTGCTTTGTTTGCTTGTAAACGCGCAAACCAAAAATTAATAAGAAGATACGAGCATAAACCAACACCTTCCCAACCTACAAATAATTGTACAAAATTATCTGCGGTTACTAAGATAAGCATAAAAAAAGTAAATAAAGATAGATAAGACATAAAACGCGGTAAATGTGGATCTCCACCCATATATTCTGTTGAATATAAATGAACTAATGAAGATACACAAGTTACTACGCAAAGCATTGTTACAGTGAGAGAATCAAAAAGAAAACCCCAACTACAGTGAAACATTTCTGAGTCCATCCAAGTTATAGTAGTTACATAAGTGGGTGCACCAGCTAGTCCTACTTCATAAAAAGCGATACACGATAAAAAAAAGGTAATTGCAATACATGAGGTAGTTATTCGTTTAGCCCCTTCAGGTCCAATAAACCGACCAAAAAGTGCTGCACTTATAAAACTGAATAAAGGTAAAAAAACGATTACTAAGTACATAGAAACTCTTTTTTTTTACTACAGGCTATTAAAAAAGCCTACTTTAAAAATAGATTGAATAAGTGACTATAAAAACCACTTTAATTTAATAATGAAGGAGGCTGGATTCGAACCAGCGTAGAGCATGCTCAACAGATTTACAGTCTGTCACTTTTAACCACTCAGTCACTCCTCCTTTACTCGCTATCGGACTTGAACCGATAACCCAAAAGGGAACAGATTTTAAGTCTGCAGTGTTTACCAATTTCACCAAGCGAGCACCTTTATTTTACTTTTTTCTGCAATAGAAAACAATGTTTTAAGACAAAGACACTTTTATGCATTTCACTAAACACCTTTTAGAACTCAAATGGAGATTTTTTTACATTCTACTAAGCACAAGTATTGCTTTCTTTATAAGCTATATTTTCTCAAAAGAATTAATATATCTTGTTACAAGTCCACTACTTGAGATACAACAAATCGACAGTTCCGTTGTAGATAAGGAGCGTTTCTTTATTTTTACAAATATGACTGAAGCTTTCACTACACATATTATTCTTTCTGGATACGCAACTATATTTTCTGTGGTACCTTTATGCCTTCTTCAATTATGGCTATTTATTTCACCTGGACTTTACCCAAACGAACAAAAACAATTAAAACTACTTTTTACTTTGTCGCCTTTATGTTTTATCATGGGTTGCTTTATAACTTATTACTTAATTTTGCCGACTGCTTGGCAATTTCTTATAAGCTTTGAGACAACTAATAGTCAGGATATAGTGCACATTCATTTAGAAGCTAAGATAAGTGAATATTTAGATCTTAGTACAAGGCTATTTTTTTTTATAGGTTTTCTTTTTCAATACCCAATATTATTAGGGATTCTTATTCAACTAAATATTCTTACTAAAAATTGGATGATTACTAAACGCAAATTCGTATGTCTTCTTTCTTTTATTATAGCAGCACTCTTTTCACCACCAGATGTACTAAGTCAAATGATGATTGCAATCCCTCTACTTTTTTTTTATGAAATGGCACTTCTCGTAATAATACTAGAGGGAACTTATCAGAATTTAGACCTTACCCGAAAAATCTAAACCGAAGTTACCAAAACGCTCATTAAATTGAGATGTACGTTTTGTGGTAATTAAATCACTAGAATCCTGATAAGGTTTCCATAATATATTGTTAGTAGGATCCATTTCAATACTTTGGGATTCATTAGATATAATCCATTGGGTTTGATAACTAGCACCATTGTTTAAAATAATGGTAGTATATCTTGTTTTGGGATGATTTTTGATTTTCATAATTTTTTTATTTCGGCCGGATAACATAAGGGTAATGTAGAGGACTGCAAATCCTTAAATGGCGGTTCGAGTCCGCCTCTGGCCTTCGTTCTATTAAGGTAAAAATATACCACCTATTATTTATGATGCATGACCAGTAGTACTTTTTTCTTTAGAATGCCCAAGAAGAGCGTTTGACCTTTGGCTGAATACAAAGAATTAACCAAAAAGTAAAAACAAAATTATGTTATTACAATCTGCAAAAATGATTGGAGCTGGTGCAGCTACTATCGGTTTAGCTGGTACCGGAGCTGGTATTGGTGTTGTTTTTGGATGTTTAATTATCGGTGTTTCTCGAAATCCTTCTCTTACAGGTCAATTATTTCAATATGCAATGTTAGGTTTTGCATTATCTGAAGCAATGGCTCTTTTCGCACTTATGATGGCGTTCCTTATTCTTTACGCTTTCTAAAAGGCTTTCGATTATAGGTAGTTTCTTTATATTCTGCCTATTGACGGAATAGTTCAGCAGGTTAGAACGCCGGAATCATAATCCGGAGGTCGTAGGTTCGAATCCTACCTCCGTTAATAACAATTTACGGGATATAGCGCAGCCAGGTTAGCGTATCTGTTTTGGGAACAGGAGGTCGTGTGTTCGAATCACACTATCCCGATTTTCATATTAATTACTAGGAAAGTTATTCCTAAGTGTAAATAAAAAATCACGTAATACCCGTGGAGCTAATACTTTTTTATACCTTTTCGACCTTATCGGTTCTTTCTGCTCTAATGGTAATTCGATCTGAAAACCCAGTACACTCAGTTCTTTTCCTAGTACTTGTCTTTTTTAATTCTGCTGGATTACTTCTACTTTTAGAAGTGGAATTTCTTGCTATGCTCTTTATAGTTGTATATGTAGGGGCTATTGCAGTTCTTTTTCTATTCGTTGTTATGATGCTTAATGTGAAAATGGCCAAGTACTCGGACGATCTGTTACGTTATCTTCCTGTAGGAGGTCTTATTATATTTGTTTTTTTAATGGAAATGTTCCTCTTAATTGAAGGTGATCTAGTTTCTCCTATTGAAACTTCAATCAATGGTTATTCTTTCACCCAATGGTTTAGTAAAGTAGACCAAGTAACCAATATTGAGGTTATTGGGCAAGTAATGTATACTTACTACTTTTACTTTTTTTTAGCTGCTTCCATTATTCTCCTTGTTTCCATGATAGGAGCGATTGTACTAACTATGCAGGTTCAGTATAATGTAAAACGACAACAAATCTTTCAACAGGTTTCTCGTAATTTTGAGCGTGCTGTTTTCCTTACCAGCAGAGATAAAGATTAATAAAATATAAAATGATCAAAGTAATTGTAGATGGAATTGAAGTTTTTGTAGAACGTGGTTCTACTGTACTTCAAGCATGTGAAGCTGTTGGGGTAGAAATCCCCCGTTTCTGTTATCATGAAAGACTTTCAATCGCAGGAAACTGTCGTATGTGCTTAGTTGAGATTTTTAAGACCCCTAAGCCTGTAGCTTCGTGTGCAATGCCTACTATGGAAGGTATGCAAATCTTTACTAATACCCCTCTCGTTAAAAAAGCGCGAGAAGCTGTATTAGAATTTTTATTATTGAACCATCCTTTGGATTGTCCAATTTGTGACCAAGGTGGAGAATGTGATTTACAAGATCAGGCTATGGCTTTCGGTTCAGACCGTAGTCGTTTCTTTGAAACAAAGCGTGGAGTGGAAAATAAAAACTGTGGTCCTCTTATAAAAACTATAATGACTCGGTGTATCCACTGTACTCGATGTGTTCGTTTTGCCACTGAAATTGCAGGAGTAGAAGATTTAGGAACCACAGGTCGTGGTCGAGAAACTGAAATTGGTACTTATATTGAAAAGACCTTTAAGTCAGAACTTTCAGGAAATGTAATTGACCTATGTCCTGTAGGGGCTCTAACATCAAAACCATACGCTTTCTTATCTCGACCTTGGGAATTACGTTCAACTGAATCTATTGACATTTCAGACTCCCTTGGAAGTAATATTCGTATCGATTCACGCGGAACTGAAATTCTTCGTATTCTTCCTCGATTCAACGAAGAAATTAATGAAGAGTGGTTGTCTGATAAGGCTCGTTTCTCATATGACGGTTTAAAAGTACAACGCTTGAATAGTCCTTATATTAAGAAAGAAGGTAATTTAGTTGCTTGTGATTGGAGAGAAGCTTTTCAGGTCATCTCAAGTAAGTTAAAAAATTGCGATGGTAGTCAACTTAAGGGTATTTTAGGTGATTCTGTAGACTCCTATACTAGTCTTGCAGCAAAAGATTTGTTTCAAAAGCTTGGTTCTCCAAATTTATCACAAGAAACTAATTTAGTTGCTTTAAATTCAGATTTACGTTCTGGATACTCTTTAAGTACATCCATTGCCAACATAGAAAAAGCGGATGTCTGCTTAATTGTAGGGGTAGATACTCGCTATGAAGCTTCTATGCTAAATGTGCGACTTCGTAAACGATTCTTAGAAGGTAATTTTAAAGTAGCTACTATTGGAACTCCTTCGGATTTAACTTTCAAAGTAAATCATCTGGGTACTTCTTTAAGTACGTTTGCAAAAGTAGCTGAAGGTCGACATCCTTTTTCTAAACATTTAGCTCAAGCTGAAAAACCAGTAGTAATTATCGGTGGACATCTTTTAGAATCTGCAGATAATCAAGTAGCAATGAACTTACTATCTCATATAAACAAAGGAGTTCCTGGTTTACATAGTGGCTCTTGGAAAGGTCTTAATATTTTACCTTTAGGTGCAAATCAGGTAGGCCAAATGGACATTGGTATAAGTAACACTTTAGCAACTTCACCAAAGGTACTTTATCTTTTTGGCGCTGATAATTATAAAGTGACTTCTTCTGAAGATACTTTTGTTATTTATCAAGGTCACCATGGAGATATAAACGCTTCAAAGGCTGATGTTATTTTACCGGGATCGGCTTTTACTGAAAAAGGTGCTTCTTATGTAAATGCAGAAGGTCGTCCACAAGAAACACACCGTGTGTTTCTTGCTCCTGACTTAGCACGAGAAGACTGGAAAATTGTTCGTGCTCTATCAGAAGTTTGTACACCCTCTAAAGTGTCATATGATACTATAGAAGTACTAAAAGAACAACTTTGTCAAGTAGCCCCCTCGTTCCATATGAGTGATGAGATATCATTATGCTCTTTTACTACTTTTGACTCACCAGTTTATTCTCCTGCAGTAGTATCCCGTAAACCTTTGACTACAAAAGTAATTGATTTTTATAAAACTGATACTATTACACGAGCTTCGCGGGTTATGACCACCTGTTCTTCAACATATAAGAACACTTCCAATTTTATATAAAACAAAAAACTGTACACTATGCTTCTCTATATTTTACAAATTGTAGCTAAAGTTTTAGCAATTGTAGTACCCCTACTTTTAGCTGTTGCTTATTTTACCTTAGCTGAGCGAAAAATCATGGGTGCCATTCAACGGCGACGTGGACCGAATGTAGTAGGTACTTTCGGATTACTTCAACCTTTAGCTGATGGTGCTAAACTTTTATTAAAAGAAACTATTATTCCAAGTAACGCGAATACCATTTTATTTATTTTAGCACCTATTATTACCTTTCTTCTTAGTTTATTAGGATGGGGTGTTATCCCTTTTGGCGAGGGTATTGTTTTTGCTGATATTAATGTTGGTATTTTATATCTTTTCGCTGTATCTTCTTTAGGTGTTTATGGTGTCATTATTTCAGGTTGGGCAAGTAATTCAAAGTATGCCTTCTTAGGTGCTCTTCGTTCGGCAGCTCAAATGGTGTCTTATGAAGTTTCTTTAGGTGTTATCATCATTACTGTTCTAATCTGTGCTGGCTCACTAAATTTAAGTGATATTGTATTAGCACAACAAGACGTTTGGTATGCTGTACCTTTATTTCCTATGTTTATTATGTTTTACATTTCAGCTCTAGCGGAGACAAACCGACACCCTTTTGATTTGCCAGAGGCTGAAGCTGAGTTAGTTTCAGGATATAATGTAGAATATTCTGCCATGGGATTTGCTCTTTTCTTTTTAGGAGAGTATGCGAATATGCTTATTATGAGTGGAATGACTGTTATCCTTTTTTTAGGGGGTTGGTTACCACTATTTAGTTTTGCTCCTTTTACCTGGGTCCCAGGACCTATATGGTTTGGTCTTAAACTAATTATTTTCGCAGCAGGTTTTGCATGGGCACGAGCAGCATTCCCTCGATACCGATATGACCAACTAATGCGTCTAGGTTGGAAGATATTCCTACCCTTATCTCTAGGTTGGCTTTTTTTAACAGCAGGTATTCTTTTAAGTTTTAATTGGTTACCTTGCTAAATAAAGTTTCTAGGTTTTTCTCACAAAAGTATAATAAAAAAGAAAATGCTAATCGACTTAGCAAAATATTTAACCGTTGCTTTGATTTTATTTTTAATCGGTATTTCCGGAATTATTCTGAACCGAAAGAATATTATCGTAATGTTAATGTCCATTGAACTAATGCTACTGGCTGTTAATCTAAATTTTATCATCTTTTCTGTTTATTTAGATGATGTAATGGGTCAGCTTTTCGCAATACTCATATTAACAGTAGCTGCAGCTGAATCCGCTATTGGTTTAGCAATCCTCGTAGTATATTATCGAGTACGTGGAAGTGTAACTGTTGAGAACATTAATCTTCTTCGTGGATAAAGTTTTAAAAGGATTTAGTGAATAGAATCACTCTATCTCTTTCAAAAACACGCCTGCCAGGATTCGAACCTGGAACCGACGGATCCGAAGTCCGTCGCTCTATCCAATTGAGCTACAGGCGTTGACTTTTATTCAAATTTTTTTTACATATATACATCTATACCAACAAAATCACACATAATTATGTTAATTTTAGGATCTAAAATAAAAGTAGCTGATAATTCTGGAGCTAAAGTAGCACAATGTATTAAAGTATTGGGTGGTTCAAAACGAAAGGTAGCTCATGTAGGAGATATTATTGTGGTATCCGTTAAGGAGATTCGTTCTACTGGAGGACCACGAAATCGCTCACGGATTGCAAAAGGAAGTGTGCACAAAGCTATTGTTTTACGTACAAAAAAAGAGCATAGGCGTAAAGATGGGAGTTTTATATGCTTTAATGATAATGTTGTAGCTATCTTGAATGCACAAGTACAACCCATGGGAACCCGTATTTTTGGGCCCATTTTAGAAGATTTGCGCTTGGCCAAAAATATGAAACTTATTTCTTTAGCTTCGAGCCTTGTATAAAAAATAAAAAATAAATGAATTGTTTGGAAAAATATAGTAATAAAATACTTCGACAAGAGTTGGTACTACGGAGGACTTCACAAAATATACACGAAACACCAATTATTAAGAAAGTAGTTTTAAATTTAGGTATGAAAGAAGTTATAAAAGATAAAAAGCGTATCTTGATTTCATTATTGGCTATGGAAGCAATTACGGGCCAAAAAGTAGTTATTACTCGATCAAAAAAGATGGTAGCTAGTTTTAAAATACGTAAAGAGATGATTATAGGTTGTAAGGTAATTTTAAGAGGAAAAGCACTTTTTTCTTTTTTAGATCGACTTAACACAATGGTTTTCCCCCGAATTAAACAATTTAAAGTATTTACTCCATGCTGGATAAATAAAAATGGAGATTTATCTTTTCGGGTCCGAAACCTTTTAGATTTTGTTGAGCTAGAGCGCCATTATGACCTTTTTCAAGATCTCCCCTTTTTAGATATTACAATAGTAACCAATACTCATAAAGAAAAAGAGATCTTATCTCTACTAAGTGGCTATCAAATACCTTTCCTACAAAAGTAGTAGAACTTTACTTTTCTTAAGATAATACCTATTACTTTACTAAGAGCACACACGTTTAAACTCTTTTATATTTGTTTTTAGTTAGTTATAGATAAAGATAAAGATCTTTTAAATTAAGACCATGGATCGTCTGCTGTAATTTTTCTTCCTTCAGTTAAAGTAATATATATTACATAAAAAAAGAAAAGTGCAGAAACAGTAGTTATGTATGAACCATAAGTAGCTACAGTGTTCCACCCAGCATAGGCATCAGGATAATCAGGTATACGTCGAGGCATTCCCGCTAAACCTAAAAAGTGCATAGGGAAAAAAGTTAAGTTAACTCCAATGAAAGTAGTCCAGAAGTGGATTTGACCTAAAGTTTCTGGGTAGTGTAATCCAGTGATTTTACCTATCCAATAGTAGAATCCACCAAAAATAGCGAATACTGCTCCCATTGATAATACATAGTGGAAGTGTGCTACCACATAATAGGTATCATGTAAAGCCATATCTACTCCTGCATTAGATAAGATAACTCCGGTAAGGCCTCCTACAGTAAATAAGAAAATAAAACCTACAGACCAAAGCATTGGAGTTACCATACGAATAGATCCTCCCCACATAGTCGCAATCCAACTAAAGACTTTAATACCAGTTGGCACAGCAATAATCATAGTTGCTGCAGTAAAATAAGCTCGTGTATCTACATCCATACCAACGGTATACATGTGGTGAGCCCATACAATGAATCCTAAAATACCAATCGAAACCATAGCATAAACCATACCAAGGTAACCAAACACAGGTTTTTTAGAGAAGGTAGAAACCATATGACTAACCATTCCGAATCCAGGAAGAATTAGTATATAAACCTCTGGATGCCCAAAGAACCAAAATAGGTGCTGATATAACACAGGATCTCCTCCTCCAGCTGGATCGAAGAAAGTAGTGTTAAAGTTACGGTCAGTTAGTAACATAGTAATTGCCGCAGCAAGTACTGGTAGCGAAAGAAGTAATAAAATCACTGTAATAAAGATCGCCCAAACGAATAATGGTAATCGATGCATAGTCATACCAGGAGCTCGCATGTTTAATATAGTAGTAATAAAGTTTACTGCTCCCATAATGGATGAAGCACCTGCTAGGTGAAGACTAAAAATAGCTAAATCTACAGAAGGTCCAGAGTGAGCCTGAACACTTGATAAAGGAGGATATACAGTCCAACCTGTACCAGCCCCTGATTCTACTAGTGATGAAGCTAAAAGCATTAAAATAGCAGGCGGTAATAACCAAAAGCTAATATTATTCATACGAGGAAAAGCCATATCTGGAGCTCCTAACATTAAGGGAACCATCCAGTTTCCAAAACCACCAATTAGAATAGGCATTACCATAAAGAAAATCATAACTAGTGCATGAGCTGTTACAATAACATTATATAATTGACCGTTTCCCGCAAGAATTTGAGTTCCTGGCTGAGAAAGTTCTACTCGAATAAGCATAGATAAAGTAGTACCCATAACTCCGGAGATACCTCCAAAAATTAAGTATAGAGTACCAATATCTTTATGGTTAGTTGAAAAAAGCCACCGAGATGACCAATTATAGATAGTTGAAGCCCATTTTTTTTTCTAAAGAAAAAAAATGTTGATCAGGTTATAAGATGAAGTATTTGTATGGCCCTGAAGAAGATAGTTCAATTGGTAGAACAATGGTCTCCAAAGCCATAGGTTCAGGGTTCGAGTCCCTGTCTTCTTGGAAAACCTCACACTTCAACTCCAGTATTGCTTCTTCAATTTCCTAATTCTTCTCTTTTTGAATGGTTTTATTACTTCTTTACGCTTAATGGTCTTTTTAGATAAATCTATTTTTAAGTCTTCTATAATGTCAAATACATTACCAAATAAAGGTAATAAAATGAAACCAACTAAGCAAATTTAGCCAAAAGCTATACTCACCTTTTATCTAAATTATAGGAGATCAAAAAAAACTTCAACTAAAATATAAAGGGTGCCAAGTAACGCTTTGCACACCCAGTAATAGGTATATGGGTCCGTATTTTAATTACTGGTTTTTTTTGTTTGTAACATACACATTACCAAATAAAGGTAACAAAATGAATCAACTAAGTAAATTTAGCCAAAATAAAATCTAAAAAGTAATTCAGTTGAAATATAAAGGGTGCCAAGTACCACTCTGCATACCCAATAATAAGTGAAAGGATCCATCGCAATTACACAAGTTTTGTTAGATTGTAACATACACATTACCAAATAAAGGTAACAAAATGAAATCAACTAAGTAAATTTAGCCGGAAGCTATACTCACATCTCATCGAAATTATAGGATATCAAAAAAAACTTCAACTAAAATAACTAGGATGCCAAGTAACGCTTTGTGCACCCAGTAATAGGTATATGGTTCATATTTTTTTGTTTAAAATTTTTTGATCTTTCTCTTCTTTCGAGCGATTTTATTACTTTTTTGCTTTTCTATACTTAATGGTTTTTTAAGAAAAATCAGGCTATTTTTTAAATCTTTTATAATATTGGGTATATTGCCAAACAAAAGTAATAAAATGAAACCAACTAAGCAAATTTGGCCAAAACCTATACTCATTTTTTATCTAAATTATAGGAGTTAAACTAACTCTTCGTCTAGTTGAATCTGACTAGAGACCCAACGTACATAATCTTCTAAGGACACAGCATCTACTACGATAGGCATGAATCCATGATTTACTCCACAAATCTCACTACATTGACCATAATAAGTTCCTTCTCGTTTTATAAAGATAGATGTTTGGTTTAAACGTCCAGGACAAGCATCCATCTTCACCCCAAAGGAAGGCATTGCCCAACAGTGAAGAACATCGGCCGCGGTAATAATAAGACGTACATGAGTATCTACAGGTAAAACTACTCGGTTATCTACTTCTAATAAACGGAAATTACCAGGATCTAAATCATCCTCTGGAAGCATATAACTATCAAAAGCAATAGGCTCGCTTCCATCAGCACAATAATCCGAGTATTCATAAGTCCAATACCATTGATGCCCAACGATTTTAAGGGTAATTGCAGGATCAATAATCTCATCCATTGCGTATAGTAAAGCAAAAGAAGGCACTGCAATAATCATTAAAATTAATGCAGGAGTGATAGTCCAGACAATTTCAATAGTAGTTCCGTGAACCATCTTTGAGGGCACCACCGATACAGATTCTTCATAGCCAACACAAGCCTTAAATAGCATCCATCCAGTAAAGATACCAACAACCACTAGAAAGAACATAATATCATTATGGAGATTGATAATACCTTCCATAACAGGAGTTGCAGCATCTTGAAAGCCTGTTTGCCAGGGTTCTGCACTATCAAGGACGAGGCCCTCTATAGATTCGTCTGTGCCTTCAAAAAACCTTTCAACAAAACCGATAGTCATTGAAAAAAGTTTTAAGAAGGCATATCCTAATTCTAGAACAAAAGTACTCCCTAGGTTGGATTCGAACCAACGACCAAACGGTTAACAGCCGTTCGCTCTACCTACTGAGCTACTAGAGAAAATAATAAATTACCAACGAAAATGCGTAAAGGCTCTATTCCTTTTTGCTAACTGATGTTGTAATTCACGTTTCCTTACACTGGGACCATAACCTTTAGACGCAGCTACTATTTCCTTGGTTAGGCAAGCGATCATGGACTGCCCAGAATAATTTTGAGCACTATTTACAAGCCAAGAAATACCTAAAGTCAGTTGCTTTTTTTTACCAAGAGGGAATGGTACCTGAAAGATCCCACCACCAACACGTTTTGATTTAACTTCCATAACAGGACAGATGTTTTTGAGAGCTTTAAGAAGTACATCAAAAGCATTTTGATTAGATTTCTGTTCAACTTGTTTTAATGAAGTCAACACAATTTTTTCAGCTTTGCTACGTTTTCCGCTGATCATTACCTGTGAAATTAACTTTTTTGTAATGGTTGTTTTGATATATTTAGATGAATTCATTATTTGTTTGTTTATTGTATTTTAATTTGATTTTGGAGCTTTTGTTCCATACTTAGAGCGTCCTTGACGTCGTTTTACTAAACCTCCTAGATCAAATCCTCCACGAATAAGATGATATTTAACTCCTGGTAAGTCTTTTACCCGTCCTCCGCGAACTAAAACAACCGAGTGCTCTTGTAGATTATGTCCTTCACCAGGAATGTATGTAGTAATTAAACGTTTATTTGTTAAACGAACACGTGCGACTTTTCGTATTGCAGAGTTAGGTTTTTTGGGTGGTCGAGTAAAAATACGGACACAAACTCCTTTACGTTGAGGGTTTTTATCTAGTGCTGGTGCTTTAGATAGTTTTCCTTTAGTTTTTCTCGAATGTCTTAATAGTTGATTAATTGTAGCCATATTGTAAGTATTAGGTTCTGTTTTTTATGGTATAAGTGTCCTTAGCTCAGAGGGATAGAGCATCGGCCTTCTAAGCCGTCGGTCTCTGGTTCGAATCCAGAAGGACATAAAGTTTTTTGTAACTTATTCCCAATCGAGAGCACCCTTTTTCCATTCGTAAACAAAGCCTACCGTTAAAATAATTAAAAAAGTAGACATTGTCCAAAAGCCAAATGCAGAAATTTCCCCGAGGGTTAAAGCCCAAGGAAACAAGAAGCTTATTTCTAGATCAAATATAATAAATAAGATTGCAACTAGGTAAAAGCGCACATCAAATGTATTACGTGAATCCTCATATGCATCAAAACCACACTCATAAGTAGAAAGTTTTTCTGAATCTGACTCATGGCTGGAGAGCAAATAGGATAGACCAAAAATAATGCAAGCAAGAGCAACGGCAATCATAAGAAAAATGAAAATGGGAAAGTACTCTACGTACAAAAACATTTAAAAAGAATGCATGATGTTTGGTTTTATATTTTTTTTTTGTCAAAACGGGAGGGACGGGATTTGAACCCGCGACCTTCGGCGTGACAAGCCGATACTCTGACCAACTAAGTTACCCCCCCAAGATCAAATCTAGTGTAAGTTTTCAGCGTCGTTTAAGTAAATGCAAGTAAGAACAGCGAAAACGTAGGCCTGAATGAAAGCTACGGCTAATTCTAAACCGATCAAAGCTGTTAATACTAATAGGGTTATGATGTGAGCGAAAAAGAGTAATGTACCTCCTGCCATCATTTGCCAAGCAAAGCCAGCAATAACTTTTAGAAGAGTGTGGCCCGCCATCATGTTAGCAAATAATCGAACAGAAAGACTAATTACTTGTGAACATCGAGCAAGTAACTCAATAGGTACAATTAGCGGGGCTAAAGCTAAGCTTACACCAGAAGGGTAGTAAAGTTCTAATAATCGAATACCGTGTTTACGAACACAGATAATATGATACCCTAGGAATACCATCATAGATAAACCAAGAGTAATAGATAAGTGACTGGTAGAGGTAAAGCTATATGGAACCATACCGGTTACATTGCAAACCATAATGAACAGAAATAAAGTGAAAACAAGAGGGAAATACTTTTGCCCTTTTCCACCACTAATTGTATCTGTTGCCAGGGTCATACACATATCATAAGTTGTTTCTACAAAAACTTGCCATCGGTTTGGAACAATATAACCTCCTTTGTCTAAAATTAGCATACGAAGAAGAAAAATAAAGGCAAGGATACCAATGTACATCATAAGGGTAGAGTGAGTAATAGTAAAGTCAAATGAACCTAAACGCATCGGCACGATAGGAATCAAATGAAATTGTTCAAGAGGACTTGAAATCATTTTGGTTTTTTAGTTTTTAGTAAGTACGAGTGGTATCTCGAGGAAAATCTTAAACTCCTCCCCACCAATAGACAGCTACAAACAAGAATAGCCAAACAACATCTACAAAGTGCCAATACCAAGCTGCGGCTTCAAAACCAAAATGGTGTTCTCGTGTAAAGTGGTGATTACTTAATCGAATAAGACAAATAAGGAGGAATATTGTACCAATTTGCACATGGAATCCGTGAAATCCAGTAGCCATAAAGAAACAAGATCCATAAATACCATCAGACATAGTGAAACTTGCATGTTTATACTCATACACTTGGAATCCTGTGAATAAGAAAGCAAGAAGAAGAGTAAAAACAAGAGCTAAAATGGCAGAACGCCGATCACCAGCTACAATAGCATCATGGGCCCATGTACAAGTAGCCCCCGAAGATAAAAGAATTACAGTATTTAATAAAGGGATTTCCCAGGCATTAAATACTTCAACACCCTGAGGAGGCCAAACACAACCAATCTCTTGTACTGGAACTAAAGCTGCATGAAAGAAAGCCCAAAAGAAACCAAAAAAGAACATTACTTCAGAAGCAATAAATAAAATCATACCCATACGCATTCCTGTTTGAACCATATCAGTGTGCTGACCTTCAAAGGTAGCCTCACGTACGATATCTCGCCACCATACATACATGGTGAAAATAACGGTTAACATTCCAGTTAGTAAGGCGTAACCTCCCCCAGAATATGAATGGAACCACATAACTCCACCAAAAGTCATGGTTAAAGCACCAAAAGAGCATACTAAAGGCCATGGGCTTGGGTCAACTAGATGATACGGGTGTCGCTGATCAATTTTTAAAGTTAAAGCTTGTTGTGACATTTCTTTTAATATAATGGTTTAAATCTAATGTTGTATAAAAAATTAAAATATAAACAATATTTTATTTTCGGAGTAAAACTCCCGAATGCCCTATGGACTTTACCTGAGGTAAAATTAAAATAATGAACTTAATTTAGATTTAAAAATCTAATTAAATATTAAATTATAAGGATAAAAAATATGACATATCTTTATTATTTTCAGTGTAAGTAGACTTAATAAAAGTATGACACTAAAAAAAAAAAGAAAGCCTACTAGTTCGTCTCAAAGACATCTCTATCTTATAGATAGGACGACTCTTTCAAAAGAAAAGCCTTTATCAAATAAAACTCAGGGTCTTTCTAAAAAAAGCGGTCGAAATAATCAAGGACGGATTACTGTAGCAACAAAAAGGGGTGGCCATAAACGAAAGTATCGTGAGATTGATTTTAAACGCCAATCTAATTCTGGAATTGTAACAGGTTTGGAACATGACCCCAACCGTAGTACCTGGATTGCCCGAATTAAAGGTGAAGAAGAGTTTTATATTTTAGCTCCCAATCATTTACAAATAGGAGATCTTGTAAGCTCTAAAGTAGATGCAAGTGTAAAACTGGGAAATAGTCTTCTTTTAAAAAATATGCCTCTTGGAGCGACAATACATAATGTAGAATTGAAGCCAGGAAAAGGAGGCCAGTTAATTCGAAGCGCAGGATCTTCTGGTCTTCTTATACATAAAGGACAAAAATATGCTCGAATACGATTACCTTCAGGAATTCAACGTCTAGTACCTTTAACATGTAGAGCTACTATTGGTTCTTTGTCTAACAAGGATTATCAAAACCAAGTTATAGGTAAAGCAGGTAGATCCCGTTGGTTAGGTATTCGACCGAATGTTCGTGGTGTAGCAATGAATCCTATTGATCACCCACATGGTGGAGGAGAAGGTAAATCATCTGGAGGTCGACCTTCTGTTACTCCTTGGGGTAGACCTACAAAAGGACAACCTACAAGATCTATGAAGAAGACAAATAAACTAATTCTTCGTTCTTCAATAAAATAAAAGTATTAAAATGGCACGTTCTGTATGGAAGGGTCCCTTTTTGGATTATCACCTTTTCAAAAAATTAAGAAAAGCGACTCTCCACAAAGAGTCTAAAACACGCAAACGACAAAAGCAAATAACTTTATGGTCGCGGCGTTCTGTTATTATACCACAAATAATTGGCTTTAAAGTTAATTTATACAATGGTAAAAAATTTGTTTCTTTTATCATTTCGGAAGAAATGATAGGACATAAAATGGGTGAATTCGCACCAACTCGGTCGCGTGTTACTCATAAAGCGAAAACGAAATAAGAAAAAGACTTAGACGTATGGGTCAAAAAATAAATGCAATAGGTTTACGTCTTGGTGTAAACCGTAACTGGGACTCAAAATGGTTTGCTGAAAAAGAGTATACTTCTTCTATCCATAAAGACTTAATTACTACTGAGTTCTTAACAAGAATATATGAAAAAAAAGATATTTTAGTAAGCCGTATCGTTATTGAACGAGCACTTGACAAACTAGAAGTAATAGTATATCTTTATGCACCAACTGAGGATCTTTTTAAGGAGGTAGAACAAAAATATAATTTACAAAAGACATTAGTAGCAATTAATGGTACTGATGTTAACTTAAAGGTTTTTGATACTCTTAAGTATACAGGAAAACGGATAGAAATGGTCCACGAGATCTCTCTGCAGTTGGTTGCATATCGTTCCCGGAAATATTTTTACGAAGGTTTACAAGTTATTGGTACAAGCATGATGACTCGAAGTGCTCTTCTATTGTCTAAATACTGTGCTAGTCAAATCGAAAAGGATTTTCGGCATAATCAATTCATTGATTATATTAAAAAAGCACTTCCCTTCTTTTTGGATAGATTACCTGAAGTAAAAGGTGTTCGAATTCAATTCAAGGGACGATTAAATGGTTCAGACCGCTCTAAAATACAGTGGTTTAAGTACGGTCAAATCCCTTTCCACACACTGAAAGAAAATATAGACTATGGTTATACATCAGCCTTTACTCTTTATGGTGTTTGTGGTATAAAAGTATGGATTTGCTTTGTACCTCTTAATGAAGAAAACATAGATTAACATGTTACGACCAAAACAGGTAAAATTTAGAAAACAAAGAAAAGGTCGTATTCGGGGAACCGAAAATCGATCTGTACATTTGACTGTAGGAACCTATGGGTTAAAAGCTCTAGAATCAGGTCGATTAACTGCGCGACAGATTGAAGCAACACGTCGTGCTATTACCCGTAAAATGAAACGACGGGGACGAGTATGGGTTCGTGTCTTTCCAGCTATACCTATTACTAGTAAGCCAGTAGAAGTACGTATGGGTAAAGGAAAAGGAAATGTAGACTATTGGGTATGTCCTGTTCGGCAAGGTAAAATATTATATGAAATAGGAGGTATTTCACCAGAGATTGCTTTGCAAGCTCTACAAGCAGGTGCTGCTAAATTACCTTTATTAACAAAAGTTATTTTCTAGGGCGCATAGTTTAATTGGTTAAAACGCACCGCTCATAACGGTGACGCTGTAGGTTCAAGTCCTACTGGGCCCATAAAAAGAAAAGAAAATGAAATATTTAAAAAGAGATAATACCCTTCCAAACTTGCCAGGATCTATTTATAACCTTAAAGGAAAAGCGGTCAATGGGTATGTCTATCGTAAAGATAAATCCTATACTTATGTAGACTTAGGTTCAAAAATGAACCCTCGTTTGTCTAATAAGTATTTACGTAGTATTTTTGAACAAGAAAATTTGCCTCTTCCTAAAGTTGGTCAAAGTATTCTTATATTCATTAGAGAAATAGAAGATACAAAAGGAGATTATTCCTTGATGGCTTTGACTTCTAAGAGATTTACCTTATTCTGTATATGGAATATTTTACAAGAGCATTATAGAACAGGAGAACCGATTGTGGGTCGTTTATTAAATTCTCAAAAAGGTGGTTTTTGTGTAGGTTTTGGAGGTTTTACTGCTTTTCTACCCAGTAGTCACTTAATGAGAGGTCGAGCACCAACTTATAATCTTTTTTTAGAAAAAGCTCGTCCTTTAATGGGAAACCTATTATATTTTAAAGTACTTGACTTAAACTCTTCAACCTTCAATATTGTTGTTTCTAGAACATCTGTTATGAGTCCAGAAGGTACATTAATGCGTCCTTCTCAAATAGAAGAAGAAGAAGTTACATGGCCTCCTCTTGTTAAAAGGTAACAAGCCATTTTTTTTTACTTACTTTTCTTTTCTTATAAGAGTAGAAATTATCGTATAAATCTATCTTTATAGTGATAAGACGTAACGAGAATATAAAAAATATTTCAAATGCCTCAGTTTGATACAGCTGCTTTTTTTTCTCAACTCTTTTGGTTAACAATTACTTTCTATGGTTTCTACATTGTGATTATCCAAACATATTTACCAGGTCTAACTCGTATTCTTAAAGCTCGTCGAAAAAAATTAGATCTTGCTCAATCTCAAGGATCTGCCTTTGAAGCAGAGCGTCAAGAAACTATTGCTTCCTTTGAAAATATTTTCGCCAATTCAGCTAATGAATCACGTGTATTATTAGGAAAAACATTAGATTCTGGATCTAATTGGGTTTCAAAATCTCTTAAAGAAACCAATGTTGGTGAATTACAAGAAGTTAATCATGACTATCTTTATCTAAGTGGTGAAATTCGAGGTCAACGTTACGTTATACAAAATCTAGCTGAAAAGCATCCTAAAGGATGTAGTTTTAAAAGGTAGATTAAATAAAGCGAGTATAGGTTAATGGTCAAACTACCTGTCTTCCAAACAGGTGCTCTGCGTTCGAGTCGCAGTATTCGCATGTGTTCTTACAAAAAAAAGAAATCAGAAATGATTGTATTATTATATAACATAGTAATGAATAGACTTATTAATATGAAAGTAGTCCTTTCTTATGTCCTAAACATTTTCATACATTCATCTGCAGCTTTAAAACTAAATATCCTCTACTTTAGAATTGCAAGAAAACTCGTTTTGGGTTGTAGAAACGGGAAATCGCTATCTTATGTTTTGTGCCTCATTTTAGTGGGAATGAATAACGCTCCAGTTATTTGTACGTTTTTTTTAATACTTCCTGCTATCTTGTACTTCATGTTTTTGAATTTAGGTTGTGAAATTGGTTACTCCATTATAATGATTTATTTCATCGTTATTCTTTCAATAGATAAATATGCACGTAGAGTGCTCACTTTATTAAAAGTAAGTTTATACTTTAATGAAACTTTGCTCAATTTCCTTACGGAAAGCCCGTATCCTAACAAGATCTATACTAGAAAAATCATATGTGATATAAAGTATATTTCTAAGATTTTTTTAAGGGTTCGTAGGTTAAAATAATAAAAATAGGGGCTATATGGGCCCATATCGCCCCTATTTTTATTATTGATTCTTATAAGAGATAAAAGGTATTTTTATACCCTTTACTCTTTCTTCCTACCGAAAATGAATTGCGACCAAGTTCTTTCAGCTAAATATTTGCGCTGTTGAAGGTCCTGCTCTTTTAATTGGTTCTCTACTTCTTTTAAACGGTTAGCTTCTAAAAGGCTTAGGTTTCGTTGGTCCAACGATTTTTGTACTATGGCCTGATGCTGACGATTGTCCTTTTCCTTCTGCTTATGGTGTCGCGTATTCTCGGACTCTGTAGCTAGGTTTTTTCGTTTTTCTTCCTCGTGTGCTCTTAAAGCAACATCCGCTTGGAAGTCTTTAACTTTGATATAAGCCCCAGTTACGGCCCCAGCACCAACAACCGTCTTAAGAACGGTATTAAATTGGACGTATTCGCTATTATTCGATGCGCCCCCTTGGGAATTATGACTACCTTGGGAATTATGACTACCTTCAGAATTGGGTTTCCGATAATTTTTAGACCAACTTTTGTCAACTACACGACCTGAAGTCCGCGGAGCATCTGATTGACCCGTGAGTCCAATTCTTCTCAAAACCTTACCGCCGTTTACTCTAACGGTCTGTATTAACTCTTCATAAAAGGCCATTTTATCGTTGATTTTTTTATCTTTTTAAGGGTACTTATACAAACGAAACACTTCCTATTATTTCCCTTTAACAGGTATCTATAGGCTGAAAAATTTTTATACTTGAGGTCGAAAAGGTTTCAGATATCTTTTTTTCAGTATAGTGTTTTTACTTTAAAACATTGACGTAGGTATAAAAAGTTTTAAAGTTATTCCAGCTGCAGGTTCCCATACAGCTACCTTGTTACGACTTCATTTCAGTCGCGTGCCCTTCCCTAGTAAGTTACCTCCTTATTCCAAAAGAAAAGATGAAGTGATCTTCAATAGATCTTTTTTCTAAAGGTTAGCTCCCTTATATCAAGTAGAACACACTCCCAAAATGTGACGGGCGGTGTGTACAAGGCCCAGGTACTAATTCACCGTAGCATGCTGATCTACGATTACTAGCGATTCCAACTTCATGTAGGCGAGTTGCAGCCTACAATCTGAACTGAGATAATGTTTAAAGATTTGCTCCAACTCACGATATCGCTTCTTTTTGTCATTACCATTGTAGCACGTGTGTAGCCCAGCTCATAAGGGCCATGAGGACTTGACGTCATCCCTACCTTCCTCCAGCTTATCACTAGCAGTCTGAATAAAGTGCTTCTCTCAAAGAGAATAGCAACTATTCATAGGGGTTGCGCTCGTTAAAGGACTTAACCCAACATCTTACGACACGAGCTGACGACAGCCATGCAACACCTGTATAAACATGAAAATCTTTTCTCTCAAAAAAATCCATTTATATGTCAAGAGCTGGTAAGGTTCTGCGCGTATTTTCGAATTAAACCACATGCTCCACCGCTTGTGTGGGCCCCCGTCAATTCCTTTGAGTTTCAACCTTGCGATTATACTCCCCAGGCGGAGTGCTTAATGCGTTAGCTTGGTGCCTAAGTGTAAAACCTAAACACGAGCACTCATCGTTTACAGCAATGGACTACCGGGGTATCTAATCCCGTTCGCTCCCCATGCTTTCGTCTCTCAGCGTCAGTATCAACCCAGATAGTCGCCTTCGCCTCTGGTATTCCTTCTGATATCTAAGGATTTTATCCCTCCACCAGAAATTCTACTATCCCCTTTTGAACTCTAGTTTATCAGTTTGAAACATCTTTTTAGGGTTGAGCCCTAAACTTTTGCGTTTCACTTAATAAACCGCCTACAGACCCTTTACGCCCAGTCATTCCGAATAAGACTTGTCCCCCCCGTATTACCGCGGCTGCTGGCACGGAGTTAGCCGGGACTTCTTCTTCGAGTACTGTCATTATCCTCCTCGATGAAAGAGCTTTACAACCAAATAGCCTTCATCACTCACGTGATATTGCTGGATCAAGCTTTCGCCCATTGTCCAATATTCCTCACTGCTGCCTCCCGAGGGAGTCTGGGCCGTGTCTCAGTCCCAGTGTGGCTGATCATCCTCTCAGACCAGCTAAAGATCGTAGGCTTGGTGAGCCCTTACCTCACCAACTACCTAATCTTACGAAGGCTCATCCTACAACGAATTTAATCTTTAATAAAATACATGAATGCCAGTTGCATTACTCCATACGTGTTTTTAGCGGTCGTATATTCAGTGTAAATTATATCTATCTGGTATTAATACCGTTTCTCAAAGAAAAACGTTCTCTTCTCGAAAGAAGATATACTTATTCCAGATTGTAGGGTAGATTCCCGCGCATTACGCACCCGTTCGCCACTTACTTATAAAAAGCTCGTTCGACTTGCATGTGTTAGGCATATCACTAGCCTTCATTCTGAGCCAGGATCAAACTCTTAGCTTTTGCAAAAATATATAAATGTTTTGTGCAAATATAAAAATCAAACCTTTTATAAAAGGTTACTCTTTTATATACCTACGTCAATGTTTGCTCTATTAAAATAAAATCAAACACTTTTTTACGCTAACAGAGCAAAATTGACTTATTTCGGAATCGAGTCACTGTAGCCTTCCATGCAGCGTAGACTCCATTTAGCTCTTTCTACTTCGGGTATATTAAGCTGTTTGGAAAATTCCACACAGTTTTTGGTAACAGCGACCCAATTTTTAGCTAATTGCCCAGAGAGATTTTGCAAAGCTTCTTTTCGGATCATGTTGTTCGTCGTATTGGTCGTATTGATAACAGTCGAATTTGTACTCATATCCGCGCTTGCGCTCGCGCTCAAGGTAGGTACTCCCTTACCACACAAAATAATATTCGGTTCCACCAAAAAAAGAAAGATAAGCAAAAGTACTAATAAGCCTAATATACCATAACCCACGTTAGTTAGTTTCATAATATTATTGTGTTTTCGAGGTTAAAAACCCATTTTCTACTAAGCACGAAGTGAGCTGATCCACCAATAGTGCATCCTCTTTTAAAAACTTGGCTAATAAACAAGGATTTACACTTTCTCCTTTCAATAAAAGTTGAGTGATCCTATCAAGGCTCTGCCCATGGGCTATAATTAGCGCCTCGACATTTTCTGGATTTACTACAACGATATGATTAGGGAAAAGAAGCTCCATGAAAAACAATGGACCTTTTGAGATATAAAAAACAAGTACGAAGATTATCGAACCTAATAAGAAAACTATTATACCAAGTAGTATAACAGTTTTTTTTTCACGAAAAAATAAAGCCATTTTATTTGTGCTTTTGTTTTTAAATCTAAAGTGAATAAAAAGTAATAGAGGTGTCCTCTATTTATAACCATAAAAAATAACGCTTTTTTTCAAACAAGTCCTATTAAGATAAAATCTTAGCGCTTTTTTTTAAACATGTTCTATTAAAATAAAATCAAACGCTTTCTTACGCAAATAGAGCAAATACGGGTATCTTATTATAATTTTATAGACACGCACATTAATTAATATTTCTGTTGATTTTTTTTGGTGATAAACCAACCTGATTTTCCACATCGATCCAACTACCATGTAATTAAAGAAAAAAAGTCACTAATGCTTACCTAATCCATATTTCTACTAACTTTTTTGGTAATAAAAGAACTTAATTATCAACCCTAATCCAACTATCATGCAATTTTTAAAAAAAAGTTACTATTTCCTACCTAATTTATGTTGATTAGGTAGGAAACCAACTTGATTCACCTGCTATCCTCTGCTCCATTTCTGCGCTTCTGTGCGCTAGTTCACTCAACACTTAAAATATCATAAAAAAAATTAAATAATATGAGTATTTTTAAAAGCAACAAAGAAAAGTTTAACTTTAAATATCCTGGAGGATATAACAAAGAGTTAAACCATTTAATTAATTACCTAGAAGGCAAATATGAGCCGCTTCTAAGTATAATAGAAGAATCGGAAGATTCTTACTCAACTCATGAATCCATTGATGAGTTGTGCTATAATCAACCATTCTTGAAAGATTCACCAAGAATGGTTTTAATTCTAGAGCGCTTTAGAAGTAATGTACTATCTATCAAAAATGATAGGGGAGAGATGGATCGTTTCAACGTTATGTTAAATGAAAATCCATCTTTTTATATCCATGTCCTATGTAAAGTTCTTCCTTCGATTGCGCACTTTAATCATTCTGAAAGGAGTTGGGAGAAGGAAAGAGAAGAAACTCCTATTGAAGACGACTACTTTCACTTTGAAAGTTCAGATGATAGCCTGTGCTATCCGGATGATCATGACGATTATTTAGGTGCTGAGATCATTGATGCCTCTTCTTTCTTGTCTATTAAAGATAAAGAAATCAAGTTGCCTGTTATAAGAAGTGAGTTTGCTATAAGTAGTATAGGACTTACAATTTCTATTCAAAGAGCCTTTACCATCTTATTTGGACCTGAAAAAAAGCTATTCATCTTTAATAATATAGCTAATTGCTTAGTGAAGGCCTTGGTAGATACTTCAAATGCTAAAGTTGCTGGTTGCGTGGTTCCGTGTAACGCTTATATTGAAATTAAATCTTCGTTTGTCAAATGGATAGGAACTGGTTACCTTAAGCAGAAGAACTTGCCCTGCTTAGTGCCCAACGTAAGAAAGAATAGAATAGAACGATGGGATAAACTTTATTATATAAAAAATGGAACTCTTTTGACGAGTAAGAGTTACAATCGGTTAAGTAAGCCGAACAAGGAAGTATTTAAGAACCAAAAGTTTTGTAACGATATTGGTTATAGAATAATACCTGAAAAGGCTAAGTTTATGATGGATAACATCTTTAGTACTATCGCTCTTAAGTCTAAAAGAACCGACCCGAGGTTTTATTCTGACGAAAGATCTTTCGTTACGCGTAAGATGCGCGAAAATGTGTTAACCCCGTCACTTAAGATTAAGCTTGAGGCAAAAATTAAGAAATCTAGTGGTGTTAAGTCTATCATAGAAGATGAATTCTATAAGGAAATCTTTGATAAACTAGGTAAAACGAAGACTAACAGGATGATTAAGTATGCCAGTAAGGAGTATAGAATAGCTATGAGTAACGCTAGAACATACCTAGAGCTATATTTTTTGCTTCTTATCTTTAAAGATAAAACTATTTACTTTACTAGCTTTGCTGACTTTCGATTACGTGAATATTACAGTGGTTGGCCCCTAAATATACAAGCAACCCCTATTATCAGGGATTTATTAATATTTAATTGTGCGTTTAAAGGTGACAAAAAGACTATCCAACTTGACGCTGTTAACAATTGTGTTCAGAATTCCGCTATGATGGGTGGAGATGAGCACCTCTTAAAAATAGCTAAGGTGATAGATGACTCTGATTTTTTAGAAGATGCCTATATTCGTATAGTTAACGCTTATAAAATACGTGGGTTTGACCTGGAACGTAAGTGGGCCAAAAATATGCTTATGTGTCGTATGTATGGTGAGGGATTTACCAGTCGCGTAAGAACATTGTTTAATAACTCTATGTCTAGAAGATTATGGTCTATAGAGGATAACGCTTATAAAATACCTTCTGGTGTTCACAAAACTTGGTGTGAGGAAGTCGCTAATGATCTTGATGAAGTGATAGAAGAGGCTTGTCCTGGACTTTTAAATTTCATTCTGGAAGTGGAAAGACTGCTTGACAAACGAATGGTTTTGATTATAAAACAAAGGGAAAAAAGAGGAACTCCCAAACTTGACATCTCTGGCTTTGATGGCTGGGATAAACCCATTCCTAAAGAATATTACTTGCTTAACAGTAAGTTTGGTCGATGCATGCAAACTAACATGTATCCTTTATATACCAAACAGAGTATTACGCAATTTTTAGGAGGTAAAGATAAGACAGTTGTTAAACGTTATTATTTTTGCCAATTCAAGCGCGAGTTGATCGGATACATTGATTCTGATCTTTTGAGGCCCGATCATGATGTTATGCGTAGAGGAGCTATACCTAACACGTATCATGCAGTTGATGCTGTTATAATGAATGGGGTAACTAGAAGATTTAGGTTAAAAGGTAGACCTATCTCTAAGATACACGACTGTTTTCACTGTATGTACGATGATGCTAAATTCCTTCAAAAGTGTTATAGGTTGGAAATGAGGGACTTGCTGACTAAACCCTATATGGAAGATTTCCTGGAATATAACTTTAACTATCAATCATCTAACCCGCTCCTTAATAAGAGTACTGAAGATATAATTTTAAGGTCGAGGTCTTTTGAGTTAACTAGGTTACCTTTGGCTGAGGAAGTAGAAGACAGCCTGGAATCTCTATTGAATAAAGGTAATTATAATATTGTTGAATAAGTACTATTAGGATAGAAAAAGGAAAGTAATGATTTTATCCTAAAAGAGAATACGCTCCTTTCGTCTAGAGGTTTAGGACATCGCTTTTTCGTGGCGGTAACACGGGTTCGAATCCCGTAAGGAGTATAAAAGAAAATTTTATATTTTATGGAGGACAAAATTCAAAGAATGCAGGACTTGAGTCATCGCATTGTGGAGAAACACGTATTTCAGGAGGGAATGTCTATTGAAGCAATAGATGAGATTTTATATCTCAAAGATGTGATCGATTTTTTGATCACATTAATAAAAACGCTGTTATAAAAAAAAAAATAGTATGGGTTTTATTTTCTTTCAATATCAATTTACGCGGCCAATGGTTCGATTTATCATCTTAATCGCTTTTTATTTGGCTTTTAGTGCTACTTATCAAGTAGCTTACTGTACACTTTCAGCGAACGAATTGTTCGTTCAGCTTATGGAGATGGAGCGCACTTATCTTCAATTACGCTTAGATAGAATTGAGGCTTACTTTAACTCTCACGAGCTAGGTGGAAGTACTATACCTTCAGATCAGTCACCTCCTTTAGGAGAATCGTCACTTTCTGAAACTATACCTTCAGACCAGTCACCTCCTTTAGGAGAATCGTCACTTTCTGAAACTATACCTTCAGACCAGTCACCTCCTTTAGGAGAATCGTCACTTTCTGAAAGAACATCCTTAGTAAGTCCCCCAGCTCAAGTGGAACCGCCCTCGCCTACGGGTTCTACGGGTTCTACTGGTTCTACTGGTTCTACTGGTGAGAATGACTCTGGCCGTTTCTTTGAACAGTCATTGGATAATCTTAACGCTAATTTTCTACGGCAAATGGATGAAGAAAGCGCGTCGCTTGAACAAAGCATTTCCAATACTGAAGTACGAAGTGCAGACTCCACTGTCGTCACTGGACCTGGTGCCCATGTTACTATTTATGGTCGTCGTGATCAGGATGGAGAGTTCTCGGCAGAAATGTTCCAAAGTCGAGCTGATATGAAAACGAGCTCTTCTGATGGTAACTTTTTGCAAAGAATGGTTCGAGGGCTATTCTCAGTTAAAACACAATCTCCTCCCGAGGTCAATGTTACCGTTGACATGAAAATGAAAATGAAAGATGGTTCTTATAAAAGTGTGGTTAATCCAGACATGAGGTTCTCGGTAGATGAGAACGACTCGTTAGATACGAGAAGCAATCCATCGTCTCCTGAGAGAACCAGTCCATCGTCTCCTAGAACATGTGATTCTCCTAGTGAGGTTACTTTGAGGACGAGTCTTAAGGAATCTTCACCTCCAAGTGGTAAAGAAACTTTTACTCAAATTCTTAGAACATGTGATTCTCCTAGTGAGGTTACTTTGAGGACGAGTCTTAGAGAATCTCCACCTAAAGGTGATAATGAAACTATTAAAGATGCTCTTAAACGCTGTTATCAGAAATAATTCTTAAAATAAGTGGCTAGTAGTTAATTCTACATAAAAAAGCCTGAATATAAAATATATATTCTCCTTTCGTCTAGAGGTTTAGGACACCGCTTTTTCGTGGCGGTAACACGGGTTCAAATCCCGTAAGGAGTATAAAAAGAATTAATTTATAAGCTATGTACGAAAAAACTTTAAACATAATAATTAGCTACTTTAAATATATCATTTTTTTAATTGTAGATCTTGTTTATTATGTTCTTCTAATTCATTTACGACCAAGAGCTACCATAAAACTAATTATAGCTAAGTGGCGTTTTTGTTCAAAAATGGTAAAATCTAGTATAAATAAAGAGGAAATTATTTGTGTAATTTCCATAATACTTATGAGTCTGAATAATCATCCATTAGTATTAAATTTTCTGGTAGTCTACCCTCTCTTGTTAGAGTGTACATTTACGAATATACTTCATCCAGATTATATAAAGTATCTTATATATTTCAAAGCATTTATAACACTTCAATATTCCTTTGTTGGATTAATTTTACAATTATCGCCTTTGAAAGTAGGAGAAAAAAGCTATCTTCAATGGCGATATCCTGTGGGAATTCTTGTAAATTTTAAAAAATCCCTTAAATTCCTAAAAAGAATTATTTCATTAGGGAATTAATATGTACCTTACTACAAGTCACATACGTAGAGTCATTTTGTATTAATAACTCCGTATTAAAAAAGACTGCTCAAATATGTATCGCTTTAAAGCGGGATTAGCCGTTAGTAAAAAAGGGTTGGTACTAGGTAAAAAAGGTGCTTTCCTATTTTTACAGGGATTAGGTGTTTCCTCTGGTTTTCTTTCAGCCGAGAATACGAATCTTGGAATAGGAGAACAACCTGTTGATTCTGATAGTGTTAGTTATAAAGATGTACGAACTAGCAAAATATCCAATTTCAAAAATTGTTCTAATGGACAGGAAGAGGAAAATTTCTCTGGTAATTCAGAGCAATCTGATGAGAAATCCAAAGGCGAAGAGAGGTCTGAAGGTGGCCAAAACTCCAATAAGTATAAATACTTTGATCAAGGAGTTGGTGCCGCGGGTGTTGCTATAGGTCTGTTTGGCTTACATGCAGCTGCTGAGAGTACTAAGCAGTTAGAAGGTATGACCAAAAAGATAGAAAACCTTGATGATAAGGTTACGGATGTGGATAATAAGGTTACGGATGTGGGGGAAGAAGTTAAAGTCATCCACGGTGAAATCGACGCCGTAAAAGAAGACGTTAAGCACGAAGGTGAAAGGACCAGAATAATGGTAATGGATGAAAGCCAGAACAAGTTCAAGGATGAATGGATGCCTAAATTGGATGCGCCTGTTACCTTTGGAAATGACGATCAAATGTCATTTAAATTGGGACCTTATACTTTTCACGAACAGGACGCGATCTTCAAGGCTTATGTTGAAAGGCTAAGTGAGGAAGAACGTGCTTCTTTAAGTGAGTGTGAATATCGTCTTAGTGATCCCACGGATGTCAAGGAATACCTTGAATACAAAAGGTTGCGAGGAGAACTTCCTAAAATACAATAAGTAAAAAGAAATGTTTATTCTCCTTTCGTCTAGAGGTTTAAGACACTGTTGTTTCTTTTTGACGGTAACACGGGTTCGAATCCCATAAGGAGTTTAGTTTCAAAGTCATAAGGGCAATGATAAACCGTCACTTAAAGGTAATTTACATACGCCAATATAAAGGGGTATTAAAATACCCCCTATGCTTACTTACTAACCTTAATGTTCATTAGAATAGTTTCTAGTTTACCTAAAGCTGGTACTAGGAATAAGAAGAAAGCAAAATAGATCACCGTAGCTAACTGACCCACCTCAATATAAGGTGTTTCAACCTCGTTTTGACCAATCCAACCTAGAACTAAGAAATCAGCCATTAAGAACCAAAATAGTTTACGGTAGATAGGTCTAAATTCTGATGAACGAACTTCCGATGTGTTCAACCAAGGCATAAGACCAATAAGTACAATTGCACCAACCATAGCTACTACACCTCCTAGTTTATCAGGAATAGAACGTAAGATAGCGTAAAAAGGTAAAAAATACCATTCTGGAACAATGTGTGCTGGAGTTACCATTGGGTTTGCTGGAATGTAGTTATCAGGATGACCCATAGCATTTGGATAAAAATAAAGGAAGAAAACAAAGAAGGTCATGAAAACTACTACCGCTAGTAAATCTTTCACATAAGCATATGGATAGAAAGGAATGGTATCAATATTTTGTTCCATACCAAGTGGGTTAGTACCACCTACTGCGTGTAATAAAGCAATATGCACAAGAACTAAACCAACGATTAAGAAGGGTAATAAATAGTGTAAACTAAAGAACCGGTTTAAAGTAGCATTATCTACAGAAAAACCTCCCCATAACCAATCAACAATAGCAGGACCTACCAAAGGTATTGCGGAAGCTAAATTTGTGATAACAGTTGCTCCCCAGAAACTCATTTGCCCCCATGGTAACACGTAACCAATAAAACCGGTACCCATCATAACTAAGAAGATAAGTACTCCTGAAGCCCATAAGTGTTCTCGTGGTTTCATATAAGAACCATAATAAAGGCCTCGAGCCATGTGTAAGTATACAGCGATAAAAAAGAAAGAAGCACCATTTGCATGAGCATACCGTAATAACCAACCATTATTAACATCCCGCATAATATGTTCAATACTAGCGAAGGCTAAATCAACATGTGGGGTATAATGCATGGCTAGAAAAATACCTGTTAAAATTTGTACTACTAAAAAAAGTAGGGCTAAGGCACCAAAGACATACATATAAGTTTGGTTACTTGGCATAGGATAATCAACAGCGTGATTATTCAAAATAGCTAAATATTGATCTTTTTGCCAACGTATTCGCATAAAAGAAAATTTCGATTCAAAACGGAATTTTTGGTTTGAGAAAAAACTCAACATATATGACTTTGACTTTATCAAGATTGAATTGCCAAAGGAGGGAGTTGAACCCTCACTTCATAATGAAACTAGAACCTAAATCTAGCGCGTCTACCAATTCCGCCACTTTAGCTTTATATAGTCTTTTATAATTTTAAGGTTTTTACCTAAGTTACTTGAGCTTGAATGTGCTCAATTAAATTAGCGACACTAACATGCATTGGATCTAGGAAGATCTCGGGATAAATACCCATTAGGAAAGTTCCTAAAATAAGAGGTATTTGAATAAAGAATTCTCGACGATTTATATCTGAATAGGCCCCAATTGATTGGATTTTTAAATTACCAAAGGCGATTCGATTATACAACCATAGAGAGTAACCGCCACCAAGAATCATCCCAGTTGCTGAAAGAAAGGCTATGGTAGTATTCACTTGAAAAGCACCTACCAAAATTAAAAATTCTCCAACAAAATTGGCCGTAAGGGGAAAAGCAATATTAGCCATAGTAAAAAACATAAAAACAGTAACAAATATAGGCATAGTATGAGCTACTCCACCATAATAGCGAACGAGACGGGTATGATGTCGATCATAAAGAACACCTACACATAAGAAGAGAGCACTAGATACTAGACCGTGAGCCAATTGTTGAATCATAGCCCCTTCTAAACCTTGAGCGTTTAAAGCAAACATTCCGACAAGAATTACGTTCATATGTGCTACCGAAGCATAAGCAATGATTCGTTTCATATCAGTTTGACGAATTGCAGTTAAAGAAGTGTAAATGACGGCAACAGCAGCCATAGTGTATACCAATGGAGTGTAGAAAATAGTAGCCGCTGGAAATAAGGGCATTGAAAAACGAATTAATCCATATGATCCTAATTTTAAAAGGACTCCCGCTAATATAACTGAACCTGCTGTAGGTGCTTCAACGTGAGCTTCAGGTAACCAAATATGGACAGGAACCATAGGTACTTTCACTGCAAATGAAGCAAAGAAGGCAATCCAGAAAACTTTTTGTAAAGACTCATCAAAAGGTGTAGTTAATAAAATTTGATAATCAGTTGTACCAGTGATGGCATAAATAGCTAAAATAGCTAGTAACATTAGCACTGAACCTATTAATGTATAGAAAAATAGCATGTACGCCGCCCGAATTCTTCGCTCACGTGAACCCCAAACACCGATAATGAGAAACATAGGTATTAAGATAGCTTCGAAGAAAACATAGAAAAGGATTAGATCCAGTATGGTGAACACAATAATAAGAAGACTCTCCATTACAAGAAACGCGATCATATATTCTTTCATATAAATTTTAACACTATCCCAACTTGCTAGAATACATAGAGGTACTAAAAGAGTAGTTAGAATAACAAAGAAAAGAGATATTCCATCTACTCCAACAAAAAAATTAATATTAGAGGACGGTATCCATAGGAATTCTTCCACAAATTGGAATTTTGCTGTAGAGCGATCAAAAAATACCCACAATAATGTTGAAAAGACGAATGCAGACATTGAAGAGATTAAAGCTACATTACGGATAAGTTTTGTGTTGGTATCTTTGATAAATATAATTGTCACCGCTCCTAAAAGTGGGAGCAGAATTAAAATAAGTAATAAATTGGATTCAAACATTTTTATAAGTAAACTTGAAGCGAAATCAAATTAACGCTTAGGGCGAATAACGGGAATTGAACCCGTGGCATTCAGAATCACAATCTGACACTCTAACCAACTGAGCTATATCCGCCTACCAAAGTAATAAAAAAGGACAGTTTTCCTCTACTATAGATGATTCCTTGGTAAAAGCTTTGGTAATAAAAATTAGAGTATATTCCATATTCACTACGTAGTGAAAAACAAAAGATTTGTATGACTTTCTTACAACTTTTTGAAAATAATTTTAGTACTACCTTTCCTGAAATTTTCTTAGTTTTAGCCATTTGTTTACTCCTTATCTACGGAGTTGTTTTTTCTACTTCGCTGGCTTTAAATCTTCCAATCATGACACGTACTATGGGTTGGTTATCTATTCAAACATTGGCCATTGCTTGTTTACTTGTTATCTACACACCCATAAATGAAATTACTCTTTTCAATGGCGTACTTTATCATGACTTTTTTACACGTTATGTTAAAATTTTCATTCTTTTAGCGGCTATCGCTTGTTTATTAAGTTCATTCGATTATCTTAAAAGAGAGCGAGTAAATGCTTTTGAGTATTTTATTCTTTTACTTATTGCAACACTTGGAATGACTTTAATTGTATCTTCTAACGACCTAGTTTCTATGTATCTAGCCATTGAAATGCAATCGTTATGCTTATACGTACTTGCTGCTTTTAAAAAAAATTCAGCATTTTCTACTGAAGCAGGTTTAAAATATTTCATCTTAGGTGCTTTCTCATCCGGTCTATTACTTTTTGGTATGTCTCTTCTTTATGGTTTTACAGGAACCACTAACTTTGGAGAACTGGCTATAATCTGTACTGGGGTATATAATTCTCCTAACTTATTATCAAACGGTATTGTTTTGGGTACTTTATTTGTAGGATCAGCTTTACTTTTTAAGATGGCTGCTGCTCCATTGCACATGTGGAGTCCCGATGTATATGAGGGTGCACCAACTATTGTTTCAGCATTCTTTGCTGTTGTTCCTAAAATTGCTATTTTTAGTGTGGTACTAAAATTATACATGTATTCTCTTTATGATTTCATGGAATCATGGCAACAATGGATAATTTTGAGTTCTTTTGCTTCAATGATCGTAGGTGCTTTTGGTGCTCTTCAACAGAAAAAGATTAAACGACTTTTAGCCTATTCATCTATTGGTCATGTTGGTTATATGCTAATTGGTATAGCTACTGGAACTTTAGAGGGTGTTCAAGGACTACTTCTCTATATAGTTGTTTATATGATTATGAGTATTAATATTTGGACCGTGGCACTTTCTCTCGATTTTCAAGGAAAAGCAGGTCGTGCTAAATATCTAACAGACTTGATATCCCTTTCTAAAATAAACCCACTTTTAGCTATTACTATTGCTCTTACTATGTTCTCTATGGCGGGGGTACCACCTTTAGCTGGTTTTTGTGCCAAGCTTTATATTTTCTTTTCAGCTATTGAAGGTTCTTTATATATGCTTGCTATAATTGGTGTATTAACTTCATGTGTGGGTGCTTTTTATTACATGCGAATTATCAAAGTTATGTTCTTTGAAAAGGTGAATACGTGGAATACTTTTGTATCTATCGATCGTGAAAAATCATTAGTATTAGGATTTACTACTCTATTCATAATATTCTTTTTCGCATACCCAAGTCCACTTCTTATTCTAAGCCACAAAATGGCTCTTTCTTTATGCTTATAGAAGAAGGGTGTTTAGGTAGCTCAGTTGGTTAGAGCGAAGGACTGAAAATCCTTAGGTCGGTGGTTCAAATCCACCTCTGGACAAAAAAACAAAATAACCTTGATAATAAAAGATAACTTAATTCGTTTACGATCTTTTGAGTATAGTTCTATCAATAAAGCAATTATTAAAATAAAATTATTGTCTGAAGAACATGGTATTTTATTAGGTGGAGTTATTTGTTTACCTACAAAAAAAACTAAGTATACTCTTTTGCGATCTCCTCATGTAAATAAGCAATCTCGTGAACAATTTGAAATACGTAAACACACTCGTTTGCTACGAATAAAATCTTCCAATAAAGAAAAAATAATTTCTTTCATAGAGGAAGTGAAAGAAATATGTCCAGTAGGTGTTACACTAAAGATAACTTCTGGGTCTTTAAAGAAAAAAACACCCCTGGAATTACGTTTAAAAACACAAGATCTAGAATCTTTGATGTCATCTATCCAATAGTAGGTATCGCGCTAAGCTAGTTCGCATCAAAACTTAAGAATCATAAAAGGGTTTATAACTCAGTTGGTTAGAGTGTACGCTTGATAAGCGTAAAGTCGATAGTTCAAGTCTATCTAAACCTATAGAAAAATTTTCACCGATTTTTTATGCTTATACAGGATTATGTCATTTTAGTAAAATGATGTGGTTTGGGGGGAACTGGGGGTGGGTGGAGATTAAAAGATTAAAACAAAAGTAATAATAGATATATTATAGTATAATAGATGTAAGATAAACAAGGTAATCTTTATGGAGTGTGGCCAAATTGGTAAGGCACCCGTTTTTGGTATGGAAAACTGAAGGTTCGAGTCCTTCTACTCCAAATGCAGATTTATTACATATTATTAATTATACTATTACTTTTACTTATCTTATCGTAATAGTTTTAGTGGTTCATAACGAGCAGAACCTTGCTGTACGCAATATTTTGGGGGTAATTCAAACCCACACAGAAACCATAAAGGTACTTTTGGAAACACCACCCAGTCAATCTTCACCCTTGGTAGACCCGGTTAATATTAATCTAATACCAAGTATTCTTTTGGGTTCCATCCTTTTTGGGTTTATCTTTATGGGTTACTTTTACTTTGATTTTGGTGACATAGGAACGTGTCTAGATACTATAAAAGCTTTAATTGAAAATAAAGGTAACAGCATAATTCGTTTTATCACGGAAATTTTCTCTGTTTCCCAGGAAAGCTCTAACGAAAAAACGTCTTCTTTACTTAAGGTGTTAACAGAAATTGAGAGCAACCGCTTAAAGGATACTTCCAGAGTGATAGAAAGATTAGATTCACTTCATTTAGATAGTGCATCAATAAGCTCTACTGTAGATCAAATGAATACTATGGATCTCGGTGACCTCTTAAAGGATGCTGACTAGTTGATAGATATACAGTAATTTTTAGCTTAGTAGAGTACACTATATTTGGGTACGCTACTCTCTCCAGCCTGGTGGTCATGTTGGTTCAATCCCAATCTGGAGAATACTTTCTTTCTATAGCATATAACTATTTCTTACTCTTATGCCTTTCTCAATTAAAAGTACTTCTATTACTATTCGAATGTCCTCTACACTTACTTCATTGGAAAAGGCTTTGGTTGTATCCGAAGAGCAAGATATTTCTAGTCCTCCAATTAATTTATCTTCTGATGGGTTAGGTGAAATACTTGGAGGTCAACGAGATATCCATAGTCTCTTTATTACTTTTCAGGAAATTGCTGCACGTGGGGGTGAAAACCATATACCGCGACTTGGTGCTAATTCAGATGCTGTAGATTTGAATTCGATTGAAGTCATTCGCAGTTACTCTTCTAGTCTTAGAGAAAACGTTTTAAGTACGCTTTATGGTCGATCAAATGATCTAATTCTCCCTAATGTGCCAACTGAAACGGTTAACTTAATTTCTGGAGCTATAGGTGACCAAGGGTTACAAGCATCGTTATTTAATTTGGTATTAGCACCTGGGCTAAATTACAATAGCCTTTTGAGTATTCTTGCTTCATTTGCAGCAAACCCATCAATGGAACAACTTATTCTAATCCCAAACGTAGTCATGTTTGCCGCGATCCCGTTAAATAACCTCTATGTACCTGGGACACTATATGACATACGGCACTTACTAGAATCTGTTAACAGTTTACTTCAGATTACAGCGGTAACTATGGATACGATATCGTTTTCCTCACTAACCACTCAAACTGAAACTTATCTAAGTGCGCAGTTATCTAATAACATAGCACAGATTAGTCACAGTGCTGCCAGTCACCTCGAAAATTTACTTCCTGTGGAAAACATAGTTAGTGTTACACCTACGGAAGCTTTGAGCATAAACACTCGTCAATTGCTTTTAGCGTCAGTAATTGGGGTACCTTGGATAGTCTATGCCTTAGCTTCGTCTTTGAGTGAGCCAATCGTAGCTATGAATGACAGCAATGTTTTGATCATATCCAATAACATTGATCTAGTTGGCTCTCTCTTTGAGAGCCTTAAAAACTTTCTTAAAAATAGAGCGTAGTACTAGGTCAAAAACTTGTTCGTTTTTTAGCTTATAGGTTGTGGGCAATTAGCTCAATTGGTAGAGCATTTCGTTTACACCGAAAAAGTTAGCGGTTCGAGTCCGTTATTGCCTAAAAAAGGGGGTATAGTTCAGTTGGTAGAACACATGCTTTGCAAGCATGGGGTCATCGGTTCAAATCCGGTTACCTCCAATAAAAGTTAAAATAAAATGAAATATCAGGTAGTAAAAGATAAAGCAAAACGTGCTCTTGTTAAAAAGCAAGAAATACGTCGTCTAAAATGTAGATATATTATTCGTAGTACAAAACTATCTATGTTACGTAGATGGCACTATTGTATAAAGTTATCTAAATTGTCAAGGAATGGATCCAAGGTTCGTGTAAAAAACCGGTGCATTATTACTGGACGAGCGCATAGTGTTCATAGACAATTCAAGATCTCTCGAATTGCTCTGCGTGAATTAGCTTCTATGGGGTTAATTAATGGTGTAATGAAATCTAGTTGGTAGTATTAAAAAAGAATTAATCAAATGAGTACAAATTATCTACTTGCAGATATGCTTACAAAAGTACGCAATGGTCAAAAAGCACGTCTACAAAATATTAAACATGTAAGAACGGCTCTATGTGAGAATGTATTAGACGTACTTATTGAAGAAGGGGTTATCTCTAATTATTCTCTCTTCAATCGTGAGCTTACCATTGAATTGAAATATTCAAGAAATGAGCCTGCTATTACAAAAATATCTTGTGTTTCGCGTCCAGGTCGGCGTGTATATATTTCTGTAAAGAGTTTATGGGATATACATAAAGGCCTTGGTTTTCTTGTACTCTCTACGCCTAAGGGAGTAGTATCAGATAAAGAGGCTCGTCGCTTAAATGTAGGTGGTGAAATTTTATGTAAAGTAATTTAAGACGAAAGACTTTAGAGGTAACGTGGATACTAAAGAAATAAAAAGAATAGAATATTCATCTCAAGTAATAATAGGTATTACAAAAGCTGAGATGATTACTTCAGTAATATTTGAGGGACCCCTTGGCAAGACTGAGTTGGTTCTTCCAGATGGTTTTTCAGTACAAAAAGACTCGGAAAATCTAGAGCTTCTTTTAAGATGTTGTTCACCTTCATCCAAAGTGACAAAAAGATTAATCGGTACTTTTTCTAGTTTAATCAAACAAAAAATAGAAGGGGTTTCACAAGGTTTTAAAAGACACTTAAGATTAGTTGGGGTAGGTTATCGAGCAAAGGTAGAAGAAAGGAATTTACACCTACGTTTAGGTTATAGCCATGATATAAATATACCTTTTGATTTAGATATAGATATTATCTGTCCTAACCAAACAACAATCATTATTAAGGGAGTAGATCTTGTAAAAGTAACACAGAAAGCAGCTGAGATTCGTTCTTGGCGATTACCAGAACCTTACAAGGGAAAAGGTATTTTTTATAAAGGAGAAACAATCCGCCGTAAGGAAGGTAAAAAAAATTAATAAAGTTGTCCATGAGAAAACACAATAACAAGATACAAGAAGCTGTACATCAACTTTTCGAAGCTCGTGTACACTTAGGTCATCGTAAAGGTCGTTGGAACTCTAAAATGGCTCCGTTTATTTATGGAGTACGCGAAGGTATCCATATTTTAGATCTAAATAAAACAGTATCCTTTCTAAGAAGAGCTTTACGTGTATTGGCAAATGTATTGAGTGATAAAGGCAATGTTTTATTTGTAGGAAATCGACGTGAAAATGCTCTTTTAGCAGGTGCTCTAGGAAAACGTTATAAAAAACATATTGCTTTTATCAATACAAAATGGGTGGGAGGTACCTTAACTAATCAAGAAACTTTTGAAGATACAAAAAAACGTTTAACTATTAAGAGAAAGACAAAAAATAAACGTATAAGTACTTATCTTCAAGGTTTTCCAGGAGGTTTTGGTAAGCCTGATTTAATAATACTTCTAAATGTAAATAATAATTGTCTCCTTGTTCGTGAGGCTAATGTTTCCCATATACCTATTATAGGTATTTTGGATACCAATTCGAATCCTATAGGTATTACATATCCTATTGGAGGAAATGACGATTCAGTTCAATCTCACTTTTTTTATTGCCAAGCTTTTAGCTACGTAATAAATAAAAGCTTATTCAATTAATAAAGCAACAATTTAACATGAGCATTCATAAAACAAAATATAAAGTCTGTGCTACTTTAGGTGAAAATTTATGGTCTCTACCTAAAGTAAGCCGTTTCAAAAAGAAAAAATGGTTGAAATTAAACAAGATGGGATTTCAACAATGTTGTCTAGAAGAAGCAAAGAATCCTGTACATTTACAACCGAGTGTTTTTCTTTATAAAAATCGTTTGAAGGCTAAGCAAAAGCTTAAAAAATTCTATGGAAATATCACTGAAAAAACCTTTCGTTCTTTATATAAAAAAAGTATTTTAAAAGATAATTTTGTTGGCCTTTTAGAAAGTCGGTTAGATAGTATTGTATTACGTATGAATTTTGCACCTACGCCTTTTGCTGCACGTCAAATGATAAGTCATGGAATGTTCCTAGTGAATGGAAAATCTGTCAGTATAAAGGGTACTTTATTGAAATCAGGTGATTGTATAGAAGTTTCAGATAAAGCTTGGTTTGGTTTATGCAATAGTATAGAAGCCCGTTTTACTAAAGAAGATTTTATTCGTCCTGTACCCAATTACTTAGAAGTTAATTATTCACTTTTAAAAGGTATCTTTCTTTATGAACCTAAGCTTACAGAGGTACCCTATAGTTCACCTATAAATATTGACTTAGTCAAGGAGTTTTATAAGTAGAAAAGTATACGAGATTTTATTATATAAGAGCATCAGATGAATGCCTAGGTATTAAGAAAATTGAAGGACGTACTAAAAAACGAAAAGTTGTGGCGAGTACTTTAAGTGCTGTGACCTACAAATATCCGAATGGGGAACCAACTTCAAGAAAGTGTTGTCTTTGTATTTGACATCCATTATATAGCGAACTGAAACATCTAAGTAGCTGTAGAAAAAATAAATCAACCGAGATTCTGTTAGTAGTGGCGAGCGAACGCGGACGAAAGGCCACAATGATAACTAAATAATATCCACACATCGAGGCACTTAAAAGAGATCAGATCTTGCCAAGGAAGGTGAAAGCCCTGCAATGCCAACAAACAAGCGAATAACGCAACCAAAAAAAACGACTAATTAAAGTTACACCTTATCATTTTGAGTAAGACGGGGCACGTGTTATCCTGTCTGATTATTGGGGGTTCACCCTCAAAGCTTAAATATAACTTAATAACCGATAGTGCACAAGTACCGTAAGGGAAAGGTGAAAAGAACCAGATAGGTTTGAAAAGAACCTGAAATCTGTAGCTTAAAAACAGTTGGAGCTTTTATATAAAGTAACAGCGTACCTTTTGTATAATGGGTCAACGACTTTGTTTTCATGGCGAGTTTAAATTGTTAAATGTAAACGTAGTTAAGGCGAGCTTGAAATAGAGCGAATAGTCATGAGAGCAAGACTCGAAACCAGGTGATCTAACTATGAGCAGGTTGAAAGTGCGGTAAAACGCAGTGGAGGACCGAACCCACGTATGTGGAAAAATGCGGGGATGACTTGTGGTTAGGGGTGAAAGGCCAATCAAACTTGGAGATAGCTAGTTTTCCGCGAAATCTATTTAAGTAGAGCGTTCATAAGTAGCATTCTGGGGTAGAGCACTCAATGGGCTAGGGGGACGATAACTCTTACCAAACCCAACGAAACTCCGAATACAGGATGTATTATATGAGCAGACAGACTTTGGGCGCTAAGGTCCATAGTCAAAAGGGAAACAGCCCTGAATAAACGTTAAGGTCCCAAAATCATATCTTAGTGAGAAAGGAAGTAAAAAGATAATGACAACCAATAGGTGGGCTTGGAAGCAGCCACCCCTTCAAGAAAGCGTAACAGCTCATTGGTCTAGTTTTTTTGCGCCTAAAATGTATAGGGGCTCAAGATATGTACCGAAACGTTATTTTTAAAGGTAGCGGAACGTTCTGTTTATCGTAGAAAAAGTGTTATAAGATACTTTGGAGGTTTCAGAATAGATAATGTTGACATGAGTAACGATAAAGAAAGTATAAACTTTCTCGCTGTAAGTCCAAGGGTTTCTACGAAAGGCTAAACCCCGTAGAGTAAGACGGTCCCTAAGGAGAAGACGAAAGTCATATCCGATGGGTAGAAGATATTAAGAGATTTCTCAGGTACTGTCCGTGACAGAGATTTAGATATATAAGCAATTGTATTAAAAATCTCTCAGGAAAAAACGGCAGTAATTAAACCGTACCCTAAACCGACACAGGTGGACGAGTCGAGTAGACTCAGGCGCTTGAGAGAATCACCTTGAAGGAACTCGGCAAAATGACCCTGTAACTTCGGGATAAAGGGAGCCTTAATCAGGGAAACCTTTTTAAGGTGGCACAGAATAGGGGGTAGCGACTGTTTAATAAAAACACAGGACTCTGCTAAATGGAAACATGAAGTATTGGGTCTGACACCTGCCCGGTGCTGGAAAGTTAAGTAAGGGTGTTTAAGCACTTGATCGAAGCTCCAGTAAACGGCGGCGGTAACTCTGACCGTCCAAAGGTAGCGAAATTCCTTGTCGGGTAAGTTCCGACCTGCATGAATGGTGTAACGACTTCCCCACTGTCTCCAAGGTGAACTCAGTGAAATTGAAATGCCCGTGAAGATGCGGGCTCTCCTCAGCTAGACGGAAAGACCCCGTGCACCTTTACTACATCTTTGCAATGTAAAGTCTTCTAAAATGCGTAGGATAGGTGGGAGCTTCTTTGGAAGCGTCCTTGAAATACCACCCTTTTTAAAAGATTCGACTAACCGTAAAAAAATAAAGTTTTTTCGGGACCTTGCATGGTTGGTAGTTTGACTGGGGCGGTCACCTCCTAAAAAGTAACGGAGGTGTGCAAAGGTAGGCTCAAGTGGAATCAATCCACTTTAGAGCGCAATGGTATAAGCCTGCCTGACTGTAAGACAGACATGTCGAACAGGGACGTAAGTCGGCCATAGTGATCCGGTGGTTCTATGTGATAAGGCCATCGCTCAACGGATAAAAGGTACGCCGGGGATAACAGGCTAATGATTCCCAAGAGCTCATATCGACGGAATCGTTTGGCACCTCGATGTCGACTCATCACATCCTGGAGCTGGAGAAGGTTCCAAGGGTTCGGCTGTTCGCCGATGAAAGTGGTACGTGAGTTGGGTTTAGAACGTTGTGAAACAGTTTGGTCCCTATCTACTGAGGGTGTAGATAATTGAAGATAATCCTTGCTTAGTACGAGAGGACCGGGAAGGGTAAACCTCTGGTGTACCGATTGTTGGACTTAGTGCCAGCATCGTCGGTTAGCTACGTTTATTGAGATTTAAGCATAATCACTGAAAGCATATAAGTGAGAAGCCCATATCAAAATAATTATTATAACTAAGTGTAAGATCAACACTTAATAGGTCCTAGAAGTAAAATATAAAGGATACTAAACTATCGATGAAGTAAAGGGGTACTAAAATTAGTGCCCCTTTCTTTATTGATACTGGATATATATACCATTTTCATAACAAACCATTACATTAAATTACTATGACACATTTTAAGGAAGGGCCACTGGTTACCGCTAGCGATATCACTTATTTAAGTAAAAAGATTCGAGGGAAACGGTTTCTCAGAGAATTATATCTCAACGTAAAGGAAGATATACCGATTTCCAAAATCCCTAAAGGGAGTGTTTTCATACCTAGTGGCTTTAAGTTTAAACCTAGGAAGTAGATTCATATATAAAGGGGTATTTTAATACCCCCTTTATGTTGGCGTATGTGAATTACCTTTAAGTAGCGGTTTATCATTGCCCTTATGACTTTGAAACTATACTCCTTACGGGATTCGAACCCGTGTTACCGCCACGAAAAAGCAGTGTCCTAAACCTCTAGACGAAAGGAGAAAATGGATATTGTTTTTTACTTTACTTCAGGAAGTTCCCCGCGTAATCGCGCACCCTTAAGGTATTCCTCTATATCTTGGATACTCTTGAAAGGATGCTTACATTTATCTAAAGAACCACGTTCTTCTGCACTTAGTCTTTCAACAAAAGTATGGAACACCGCTTCTTGCTCGTCAAAGGTTAATGGTGCCTCAAGGGTAGGGTCTAGACAAAATTGAAATGACATTTTATTATCACTATCTAAAGTAAAAGGCGCATTTAGTTTAAATACCCACTCATCATCATAGTGGTTTTGGTTATTATCCATTATCATTACTTTTACATTATGAGCTTCAGTTCTCACATCCTGTTTTACAGTGACAACTTCACCACGAAGGTCTTTAACTTCCTTCGTTAGCTCATCCATCTGTTTAGCACCTTCAACAGCCTGATATGCGCTATAGAGACCGAGAGCAATGCTTGCGGCACCGATTCCCACATCCATATGTTTGTACTTATTGGAGTTCTGGTTACTTTCAGATTTCTCCTCGCCAGATTCCTTTTCATCAGGTTTCTGCGATTTACCAGAAGATTCCTTTTCTTCTTGACCATTAAAATACTCTCCATCATTTGATATCTTGTGAGGTCGTATATCCTTGAAACTAACATTATCAGGATCAACAGGTTGTTCCTCTGCTGGATAAACACCAAGGGCAGTACCCATCCCTTTTAGGAACAGAAAAGTACCCTTTTTACTTAAGGCAAGGCCTTCTTTATTAAGGGCAACCCCCTTTTTGAACCTGATCATACTTGAAAGCTATTTTTACAATATGGAGTTATTCTTATAGTTAGAATTACTCTACACATTTGACTTACAGTATGTATTAATTTCCTAGTGAAATGATTCTTTTTAGAAATTTTAGAGACTTTCTAAAGTTTACAAGAATCCCTACAGGATATTTCCGTTGAAGATAACTTTCTTTTCCTACCCTCAAGGGTGATACTTCCAAAATTAATCCAATAAAGGAATATTGAAGTGTTATGAATACCTTAAAATATATAAGATACTTTATGTAATCAGGATGAAGAAAACCTGTAAATATGGATTCCAAAAGAATAGGATAAATCACTATAAAATTCAATATTAATGGGTGATTATTCAAACTCATTAGTATTATCGAAACCACACAAATAGCTTCTTCTTTGTTAGTAGTACATCTTATCATTTTTAAACAAAAACGCCATTTAGCTACAACTAATTTTATTGTAGCTTTTAGTTGTACATTAATTAAAAGAATATAATAAATAAGATCTACAATTAAAAATATTATATATCTAAAATATTTTATTATAACATTTATTATACTTAAAGTTTTTTTATACATTTCCTATAAGTTAATTTTTTTCTATACTCCTTACGGGATTTGAACCCGTGTTACCGCCACGAAAAAGCGGTGTCCTAGACCTCTAGACGAAAGGAGCGGTGTTTTCTTTTATGATAGAATTGCTACTTTTTTTATCATAAGAAGAGAACACCTTATTTTAAAAGATCAGCCCTTTACTTGTGGTATAACCACTTTCGCCAAGTAGGTGAAGGCTGATTTTACATGGTGAGTATTATTGAGGTCCCACGGTCTAGTCGTTTTCCAACTAAGGAAAACTGGCCGATGTTCATGCCACTCGATCCTATTTTCTGTTAATATATGTGACACCTGTGGTTTATAGTATAAAAAGCCATGTTGCGTGAAGCCAGTGAAGGGCGCATCCCGTCGTGTTAATACACTATAGATGTCTGGATCGACATCTACCAAATCCGAAACAGTGGCTATGGGCAGGTTACATAAAAATTCCGACAGGGCAAAGCAGGTGTTGGTTCGTTTCATTTGAGCACTATTTTTTTGTCTACGAGCATAAAAAAGTAAATTAAAAAATGGGGGCCATACAATTATAGTTTGACGTAGATTAAAGGAAAGTACTTCATTTATAGAGTGTGTTGTGTAAATCGCCATAAAAGTTAATTAATAAATCGGTGTACTAAGCTTTTAACTATTTGCCTTATTGGTGTAAAAAAGCGTTTGATTTTATTTTAGTAGAGCTAATACTTTAGCTTTTAAAACTTAACCCAAATTTTAAAAAAAATGAAAAATCTAAAAAATCGTTTCCTATTTGTTGCTTTTTTCTTTGTCACAGTTATGTTTGTAATAATTGGCGTGTACTTCTTTTTGATTATGAAAGGACCGCTGTTTCTTATGGGAACACTTTTTCCTGAGTGCATCGTAGAGGTGGATCCTCGGTTGGTTGAAACACTACTTGTTTCTAGAGGCAAAAGCTTGGATGAGATTACTCAAATCCTCTTAGTAGAAAAGAGTATTAATCCATGCTTATTAGCGAAGTACTTAAAAGAAGATGCCCTGTTGATTGATTTACTTAGTTCAACGCTGGTCGAGCATGGATTCCTTATAACAAAAAATAATTAAATAACTAATGAACATTTATTTTAGATATGGTGTGTTAATCCTACTAGGGTCTTTACTCATTTTTCTTTTTTTCGAACCCCAGGTTATTTTTTGTGGAAAGGAGGGTATTCCAAATATTATAACTGATTTTAGTTCACATAACACTACGAACACAAGTACTACGATTCACAATACCATGGTTCAGAAAAATGCCATTAAAGATATGGCTGATACACTATCGCGTAACTACATTGCGGTGAGCAAAGAATGTTCAGCACAGGCAAAATCTTTTGGTATTTCACCGAAAAGCCAAGCTAAATATAGTACCCAATGTCTACAAGCTTATTCAGACAGCCTTCGAAAATAGAGGACAATGTTTGCTCTATCAGCGTAAAAAAGTGTTTGATTTTATTTTAATAGAGCAAACATTGACGTAGGTATATAAAAGAGTAACCTTTTATAAAAGGTTTGATTTTTATATTTGCA
>Ga0209194_1000246_pt1 | contig 47538 bp, 49 predicted proteins | sample COGITO_mtgs_1004_FD_184787 | JGI IMG/M metagenome (GOLD analysis project Ga0209194, IMG submission 184787) | Pelagic marine microbial communities from North Sea - COGITO_mtgs_100413 (SPAdes) (version 2) | ecosystem: Environmental > Aquatic > Marine > Epipelagic ... | reverse complement strand
AATATTTTGTTTTTTTATATTATAAGTACTTGCTAAGTTTAAAAAGCATTGTATATTTGCAGTCCAAAATAAGTTTGTCGGTATTATGAGCCGAGAGTTAAAAGCTAAGTAATTTATTTTGTTTTATATCGCGGGATAGAGCAGCAGGTAGCTCGTCGGGCTCATAACCCGAAGGTCACTGGTTCGAGTCCAGTTCCCGCTACTAAGCGAGACTCAAGTACTTTTTGTATTTGAGTCTCTTTTGTTTTATACCCATAAGCGCCTCTAAATGAGTTGGTTAAGTCAAAAATTATATTCATCTTACTGGTTCGACATTCTTTGTTTTTTAGTGAAAACATAAAACCCTCGGGAAACACTATGTTTTGAAATACTCGTTTATCATTGTAGTTTAAAGATTCGTAGAATTTACCGGGGTTTTCAGCGATTTTTAAAAATTGTTTCAAGAATTTTTCATGGTTCGACTTTTTTGAGGGCAAGTTTAGAAGTTGTTTCGATTTCTCATCAATTTGCGTTTTTAATTTTGGGGCATGCTTATCAAAAATCTCTTGTGATATTTTACCAATAGCAAAACGATATTCCATGTCATCGTAGGTTTGTTGTAAATCATTAACTTCAGTTTTTAATATCCGTTTTTTTTCACTTGTCTCTGACATTTCAGTATCAATAATTTTTTCTAATTGTTTTGAAAAGAGCTTATGAAATGATTTTGAAAATTGAAGAGAATCTACGGATTTTCTAAATTGTTGGTTGAGTCCATCATTAATCGATTTAGGTCTTGTATTGGCATTAGCAGTCTTATTACATTTACCGCACTTATAATAGTAGATTCTTTTTGCTTTATTCAAATAAGAAGTCATTGTATTGTCACATTCGGCACAAATAAGAAATTTAGGAACTAAAGGCGTACTAGTTTTACCATTAATTTTTGGGATACCTATTTGGTTAGAATTGGACAATCTTGATTGTAGTAATTTAAATTCTTTTCTAGAAATGATTGGTTCCCAATGCCCCTTTATTTCAACCCCTGGAACTAAACTATTTGTAAAGTATCCTGTGTAAAACACCATTTTCCACATAGCATTTAGACTTTGCTTTGGAACTTTTAAGCCTTCTAATAATAACCAATCTAGGATTTCCTTGTCTGAATAATTATTGTAAAGTTTGAGTTTAAATGCTTTTTTTAATAAAAGCCCGTCAGTATTAAGTTTAATTTCTTGGTGAGCTTGAACTTTAGTAGGGTCTTTTACTCTAGGTCCAAAATGATCATAGCCCCTTGGTGCTCGTCCTAAAAATGTTCCTTTTTCAATAGCATCTTTCATTCCAGGAATAATCACATCTTGTCTACTAAAATTTTCTTTTTGAGCATGAAGTAGCTGTAAAGAGAATTCATTTTCATTTCGTTCTGTAAAGGTATTGTGACCCGTACTTACAGAATAAAGTAGAACATTATATTTCCTTCTCAAACTTACAAACAATTCTATATGTTCAGAGCCCGCTCTCCCAAACCTACTTGGTGACCATATTAAAATCATTTTAGGACGCTTAGTAGCAGTTGTGTTTTTAATAGCATCAATAAGTTCATTTAACGTTTTTTGTGTGTTTATGCGCTTCGAACTTTCGTATTCAGCATCAAATTCTTTAGAAATGATTAATTGATTTTCATTTGCGAAAGATTTAATCCTTTTTACTTGAGATCTAATACTACCATTACTAATAAATTGCTCTTTAGAAGAAACTCTTGTATATGACCATACCGCAGAAGTTTTAAAATCTAAAATACTGTACTCTTTTCTTTTCATTTTTTACTCATTTAATGTTATTGTAAATCAGACTGGTAAATTGGTAAAGATTAAATGCAAATTCGTCATATTTATCTTTTTGAAGTGCTTTAATTGCGTCAGTAAAGCATTCTTTGATTTCTGTTTCAGTTAATAATTGTCGTTCTTGAAGTTCCTGTTTTGAATTTCGGCCCATAACGATATAGGATTATATCGGGCTGTATGTTCAGGGACCGTATTGATTCTACAAAATATGTCATGGTTATCTAATTAGGGTTAATTTATAATTGTCTTGAGATCTGATGTCAATTAAAAGTTTAGAGCCCTTAGCTATTTTATTCTCGAGAATATATCTTGCCAGAGCTTCACGACTTTTATGCTGCTCAGTAAGTGTAATAGGTCTTATATGTTCACCTTCAAAAGCAATTTCAATTACTTTAGGCCTTTTAAAGACCACAATGTCTCTAATTTGCTTTTCTATATGAGTAAGATAAGTTAAATCCTTTTTCTTATTACCAAAGTCAACGGCTAGTACTTTAGAAATAATAGGTGCCATAGGCAAGCAAATCATAGGGTGTTTTAGGTATACACTAGCTAAGTCTAAGATTAGTTCATTATCACCAATCGCAAAATTATAATCATTGGTTTTAGGGACATATAACATAGAGTGGGGAAGGACTTCTCTATTAAAAGCAGACTTCAGCATGTCTGTAAAAGGATTAATGATAGTTCTAAAATGATGCTCCATTAAGCGTTCATCAGTTAAATAACTTTTTATTTGGTTGATGTTTTCGTCAGAGATTTGATGTATGTTATTTTTAATGTGAGACTTAAAAACGCTATCAGCATATTTGTTTTCTCTTGGTTTCTGCCAAACAGATTCAGAAAGTTCTGCTAACTGCTCAATAGAAACCCCAAATGAGAGTAACTCTTTAACAATACAGACCCACACCGCCTGAGATAAATTTAAACGTATCCATTTCGTTTTATTTTCTTTTTTGATGTTTAGAGTATTCCTTTTTTTGTTTTCGGTCGCTTTAGGTTGCTGCTTTTCAACAAATGGCACTACCGCCTTATCTATCCAATAATTAATTTGTCGCGATGTTACATCGAGTTGTGCTGGGCTTATATCACTTTCATTGTAAATATTGTTCCCTAGTGCTATGATTTCTAGTTCTTTCATAAGTGTAAATTATTGCACGAAGATATGATAAAAATATAAAATAAAAAATAAAGTATTATATTTGTTATAATTATACCACATAAGTACATAATTTAAAAAAAGATATCAGAAAACAATAATTAAACAAAACAGAAAGCAATGGAATTAGAAAACAGAGAAACAAGTAATGTGTTAGGTAATACAGAGAATTCACCACCACCAAGACCAATTCCTCCAGCAGTTTGTAAATGTGGTTGTGGGCATACATTTCAGCCTAGAAGAAAAGACCAGATATACCTAAATAAGCAACACGCTGATTTTGGCTATAATCATAATACGAGACTGGTTAAGGATAGTAAACGCAAAACAGTAGAAAGGATATTAAGAAGTAATGACAATGTTCTAAAAAAATATTTTAAGGCTTATAGACAAGGAGATTGTGCTACTTGTTATTTGAAAGCCTTGAAAGGAGACGGTTTTGATTCAGCCTATTTCATAGGATTAAATGAGCAAGACGGAAAGAAACACCACTATTTGTATAATTATTACTATCATATTTCTGTAAAAGACAATCTAACAATAATCAAAATATATAAATTATGAATTCACCAAAACCCATAGAGGAGCTGCCAAGCTTCATAGAAGAAAATTATAATATACCACAACCAATTAACAATCCGTTGCTAAAATATATTGTTGTAGGTGGGGTGATTATGTTAGCGATAATTATTTCTGCTACACTAGTTAGTAATAGTCAGCGAAATATTAACCTCATAAAAAAAGAAGAACATGGAGACTAAAGAAAAGGAAACTTTACAATTACCAATCACTAGTATTGTGTATACGACTATAGGTGCTTTAATAATTGTAGCTGGTATTACAGCTGTATTACGATTGAGTAAGACCATGATTAGCGATATGAAAGCGATGGGGTTATAGTATTTGTAACTTTAGAAATAGCGTAATATCTGAATCATAAGGATGTCGTAAAGACGTCCTTTTTTTTATTTTTAAAAATAATACCTAGTTAAAAATTTTTAATAAGCTTCAATTTATTAAAAACCAAAAAAACAGTCCAATTCACACAATTGTAGATGTGAAACGTCGTAAAACGACGTAATGCGTCGTGGAACTTCGTTGAACAACGTTTTAATATGCTCTTTTTATAATGGATTATTGATTAAGATAGTGCTATTAAAGAGGCAAGTATGTTTTTTGGAGATTTTCATGCCGAAATCAATCAAAAGGGTAGAAATAGGAAAAGTAAAAAACTAAAGAAAGAATTAGAGTCTTTAAATTATAGAATTGAAAACTTACAAGATTTATTAGTTGATGGCACCATATCTCCAAAGACCTATGGGGCCCATAGGAGTTAAGTCACACTATTTTGGGGAAGATTTGGATGTTTTTAATTAATTCTTTTAATTTTAATAATTCCATATCATCTACTTCTCCTCTAAACTCTTTTGGAACAATAAAGTTTATTTGCTTGTCATAATTTTCTGTGTTAAGCCAAACATTAGGGCTATCATCTACAATATGAACAGAGTTGTACGTTTTAGCCCATTCAGATTTAAAAATTTTATAATAGGTATCGTTTTTTTGTTTGCAGTCTAGCCGTGTTAAAATTTTGAAAGTCTTAATGCCTAGTTCCATACAAATACGATTTGCATAGTCTTCTTTTGCTGTTGTATATACAATGATATGCGTGTAGTAGTGATTCAAAAAGTCTATAAAACCCTCTGCAAATGGTCGTTTACAAACTTTTAAATAGGCGTTATACTCAAAAAGTAATGCTGTTTTTTCATGCGGCGCATAAGAACCGTAAATTAACGTATGGTCTAAATCTAATATACAAAGTCTAGTGTAGGGCAAATTTTTATTTAATAAGGTTTTATATATTGATAGTTAATTTGTGTTGCTGGTATTATATCTGTTCCTTTAACAGGCTCTAAACTTTCAGTAAGAGCAATACCATTTAAATAATTAGTAGTACCATATACACTTGTTGAAAGGTGCATTACAGCGTTTTTAACAAACGTTTTTGGTGTATGCCTATGATTTTGCTTGTTTACCTCTTTGATGATCTTAAAACGCCTGGGAATTTCTCTATAGACAGTCATTAGGCTATCATTAAGTTCAACAAACATTTTAAAGTAAACACGAAAAAGAAATAACAAATCATTTTCGTCATTTTTTGAGAATTTAAAAGTATAATTACCTGTGTCTGGGAAGTCTGTAAAGTAATTTTGGTATACATGCAATAATCTATCTGGCGGTACATTATAAGCATCCCTTCTTTTATTTTTAAATAATAGTGGTTTTTTACTTTTAACGATATCTGCAATTTCTTTTTCTATGTTTTCAAATACATTCATGGTCTAGTGTTTCTATATATTTATATATAATGACCATTGAGAGGGTTATCAATTTAAAACCAGACAACAGCTCTTTTACACCCTCTTTGCGTGAGCGTAAGTCTTTGGTGTAAAGTGATGCTTTTTTGCTCATATAACCACCTGTATTGTGGGTGTCTAACTCTTTGGTATCATTTAAGTTTAGTGGAGCGATTAGCGCAGCGTATTGTTTTTTTAACTTTTCACTTTTTTTAAAAATTAGAGGTATTATTTGACTCACAGCATCTAATGCCTTGAAACCTTTATCACCATATTGGTTAATCATTGATGTTATATCAATCATTGCTCTGTTGCCAGACCATTTAATAGTTTGGGTTGTTATTTGCCCCTTAGATATTCTTTGCCCAAAAACAAATAAATCTGCACGGTCTTCTATATTTGATTCATAGATTTGATTGACTAGCGTGCTAATTATTTTATTTTCTTTTACTGAATGCATTATTACAGATCCCTGATTACCATCAAGAGCCTTTTGTAAAGCTCTAAAGAAATTTAAATAATTAGAATCTGCTTCAAAAGTTTGGTTGGCGTGCTGTATTGTACCATTTTGGTAGTATACATGGTGAGAATATTGAAAACCAATGCTGGTCTTTAAATTGTAATTATTGGTGTCTTCAGCATTTTGTAACCAAACTTTAAAGTAGGCAAAGTTTAGGGGAAACACCAAACTTTTAAAATTTAATGAGGCACTTTTTGATCTATACCTCATAGGCTTGTTATCTCTTGTAAATGCTCATATATCATAACCATAGCTAAGGTATCTAGCTCACAATATTTTAACAACCCTATTTCTAAGTTTGTACGCTCGTCCTCACTCATATCTGTATACTGGCTAAGCCCGTATGCGGTAAGGGCAGCACCACCATTATTAATCTCATCAATATCACTTTTTCTCTCCACTTCTACATCCCAATCTTCAAATGGTTTGTCTAAGTTTTTGTAGGGGTCTACCACCTGTTTGTCTTCCATTTTTAACCAAACATAGTCTGGAGAGAAGTTCTTGGAAGACATATTAATATCAGAGATTTTACGGCTGTATTTTTCTCTAATAAGCGAGGATGTCTTAAAAATTGCAGGTAATACCTCTTTAATGGAGTTACTTCCTTTTGTATGTGCATTGTAATAATAGGCCTTTATCACTTCACATAAATCTACCATACCACGGCTTGGCTTCCAAAGTTCTCCTTTATAATCTTTTGCAGAGGGTGGGGTTGTTAAGGATTTTATAAAGCTAATGAGGCGGTCCTTGTCTGGCTCATTAGATTCTTCTAACTGCCTTTTTACTTGATTAAGTGTTGAGTTTTCATAAGGAGAATATTGAAATACCGTGCCGCTATTTTGACTTAGCGCCTTATATAAAGCTCTCACAAATTTAAAATTTGGAAATTCTCCAGGTATTAAATTAATATACTCATTGGCATGCTCAATGCTTCCGCCTTTTTCGTTTACAATATGGTGTGAGAATTGAAAAACAACCTTTTCATAAGGAGCTTGTCCTTTATGAAAGGGTAGGGCCACGGTTGAAGCCTCAAAATCAATAAAATTTAAAGGATACTCCCACGAATCTATCTCTTGTTTAAGCTTCTCTTTTAAAAATTCAAAAGGTTTATTTGTATTGCTTACTGCCATTTCCTTTTGTAATATTTGCCGCTCGTAGAGGCTCCAGCCATTAAGAACTTGTTTGGATTCACTTTTAGGCATTAATTGTATATCATCTACATCCTCTAATTTTAGAACCCCTAATTCATTAAAAATTTTGAGTTTTGATGGATGTAATCTGGAAATTTCAAAAACGGTAGGGTCTTTAAAATCTTCCTCTTTCATTCCCAAATGCTTGCTAAAGCACTCTTTATATCCAGACTTTTTATCTTTTGAGTTGGTGTCTGTCTTAAACTCACATTTTTTACAGGCAGCAAAATTTAAATCAAAACCAAAATAACGATCTTCTTGGTAGGCTTTAGAGAGCACCTGGATGGTCTCCTGGAAATTATACTCATTTAAAATTCGGTGTGTTCCGTCTTCTATTTTTTTTATAATAGGGGTAACGTCTTTTAATGATAAAACAGAATCTTGTGGCAAATTAAGAGTAGAAATATCATTTTCTAAAATCTCAACTCCTGTTCTATTGCTACTATTTTTTTTAATACGAAACATTTGGTTTAATGCATCAGTAGCAGCCTTTTTATCTTGGTCTGCAAGCATCAGAAAAGGAGTCACCTTAAAAGAGGGTTTTGCTTTTTCAATAACATATTTCTGAAAAGCAACATCAAAGAGATAAAAGCTCCAATTGGAGTTATACGTAACATCTTTCTTTTTGTGTTTTTCTTTGAATGACTTTGCTTTTACTTCTATAAGGTTAATTTGATTTCCTTTTTTTTCAAGAATATCTACACGTATAAAGAGGTTTTTATACCTAAAGGCTGCTTCAAAAATAACTACATTTTCTTGAAGCAATAATTTATCTGTTTCTGCTACCTTGGCATCGTAATTATAACGCTCACCAGGTATATCATCAATTAATTTACCATTTGGGTAATGTAATCGTGCTAGTTCTTCTACCTGGAAGCCTCCAGATGCCAGAGCTTGCAAAAAAGGGTCATTTTGCTTTTGATTGGCATACTGGTCTTTTTTAGTGTAATAGAGTTTGTTTGGGCATTCTAATCCCAATTTGTAGCGTGATTTTGTTAAGTATCTCATATATAATATTTATAAGACAAACATACATACTTAGCATGACAAATTATGTCACCTTCTTATTGTTTGTAAAATAATAATTATATAATGTGTTGTATACTAGAGGGCTAAGGTTTTAATTTAGTGGGAGTTAAGTGCACAGAACAACTACAAAGTATAGATAATGAGTGCTTTTTATTCAAGCTTACTTTTCTTATAACACCATATATCTTTTAAGTGTTGATGACCTTAATTTAATTCGTAGTGTTTTTTATCGTATTGAGCAATAGTTATTTTGCCAAATACCATATCATCTATTAATCTTTCTAAAAGATCGCCCTGGTATCTCATTGAAAATTTTATCATCTCTCTGGAACAATCCGAGACAATGTATAACCATCTTCATGTTTTTTAGACACTTAGCGAACACCAGATGCTGTTGAGACCCATTTAAAGATGTCAAATGGGTCATTTTTATTCTCACCTTAGATAATTATATTTTTTATTTGTATCATTAATGTATCAAGTTAAATTTATAATAATTGTAGATTTATTTTTACTAATATTTCACCAACACTTATCTAATCTGTCATGAAACTTTGGTTAGTTTAGTGTAAGTTAAATTATATAACCGCTTCAATCCATTTAGGATTATATATTGTATAAAAAAAATATATTAAATTGAAGATTCTAAATTTTATTATTTAAAAAAAATCATTGTGATTTTAAAATTTACAAATTAAAACTATGAAAAAAATAAAATTATTATTTGAATCTCTTCCAGAACCTTCAGTTTTATTGGAAGAACTAAGCAAACTTAAAAAAGAAGACATCAATAAATATTGGTTGAGTAATGCTCTGCAACTTCCCAAAAACAATGAGGAGGATAGAAAAACAGCAGATATTTACAGACTTCTTTTAATAACCTTTTCGCCAGAGGGTTCCTTACCTTCAATGTATAGAAATGCGCCTCGTTTAAGAACAAGTGCAGAGTTGCGTGAAAGTCCTAAAAGTGGTTGCCAATATGATAGTAAGGGAGAACTAAATTTGACTTCGGAGTTTTCTGGAGTTCCAAATTCATATTACAAAGTAATATTTGAATCCAACAAAATAAATAAAGTAACTATTTACCCTGGTGCTTTTGATGCACATTTTTCAAACGATAACTTATCTTCTTTAAATGGAGTTAAAAACATTGAAGTTATTAGATACGGTGAGCCATTATCTGAAATTCCTCAAAACATTGGTGACCTATCTGAATTAGAATCTCTCATCATAAAAAGAGGAAATATTGAGTCTATTCCAGATTCTCTTTTCACGATTAACGCTCTCAACCATTTAGATCTTTCAGGAAATAAAATAAAAAACTTAAGTGAGGATATAAGTAAACTCGAAAATTTAGAATATTTAGATGTATCTCAAAATCAATTGGAAAGTATCCCAGATGTTTTATCAAAAATGACATCTTTAGAAGATGTTATTGTGTATGACAATCCTTTAAAAGACATCAATGATGATTTAGCTTTTAAAACCTATCCCATAAATCATGTATATAATGAAAAAGTTGAATCAACTGTTCCTGTTATTTATGCGCAAAATATTTTAGTATTAAATTCAAGTTGGTTAGAAATACCTTTTTCTAGAATTTGTGAAATAACAATCAATAAAAAGGTAGATACATTAAGAGTAGAATCTTCTGAAATGTTAACCAAGCTTCTAAATTCAGGGTCTTTACATACACTATCTCATATTAAATCTTTAGATTTTAGTTGGACAAATTGGCGAGAGTTAGGGGCTGAGGGTTCGCAATCTGAAGGGAATTGGACAGTAACTCGAAATGTTTATTATGAGAGATCAAAAGTTAAAGAGATTCCAGACGCAATAAAAGATTTTCATTCTCTAGAGAATTTAAATATTAAAGGCAATCGATTAGAGTCTTTTAATGATGGAATACTTGAGCTTAAAAATTTAAAAAAATTAACTATATCTAGTAATAGTATTACACAACTCCCAGATTTAAGTAGCCTCAGTAATTTAGAGTATTTGGATTGCAATAGCAATCGTCTTTTGGAGATTCCAGAAAGTGTTTTTAGTCTATCAAAATTAAAAACACTAGATTTTGGGTACAATCATAATATTAAAAGTATTAGTGATAAAATTCATCAATTGCAAGATTTAGAATCTCTAAGTCTTGAAGTAAATGACATAGAATTTTTACCTCCAAAATTTAGTCAGCTTAAAAATCTCTTATTATTAAATGTCTCAGGAAATCCCTTAAAAAATCATCTGGAGATAATTGCTAAATTACCAAAACTTACCAGTTTAAAAATCTCCCAAAATAGGTGTAAAGAGGAGCAAATAAGTATTCCAAATAGTATCAAGAATCTAAAGCTTCTTTCGTATTTGGATATGTCTGATTGTAATCTTAAAGAAATCCCTCCTTGTATTGGAGAATTAAAAAACTTAGAATATTTAAATCTAGAAAATAACGAGATTGAAACCATAGACCCAGCTTTAGGCAGTCTTCCTAACTTAGTTACTTTAAATTTGTCTAGCAATAAAAATTTAAGTACCATACCACAAACTTTAGGCAATCTTCAAAAATTAGAAACACTAAATTTATATGATTGTAAAAGTATTACACAAATCAGTGATAATTTAAGTAAACTAAAGCAACTTAAAACTATCGAGCTTAGCTACACACAGATAGAGAAAATTGATTTTGTATATGAAATGACTCAACTAGAGAATTTAAAATTATTTCAAACAAAAGTCAATGAATTTCTTCCCAAAATAAAACAACTATCAAATTTAGAAGTGTTAGATTTTGGTCTTACTGCTGTAACCTCACTTCCAACAGAAATAGGTGCGTTACTTAAATTAAAAGAAATTCGATTCAGTGCTTTTAAAAAACCGTTTTCAGATGCTCTGTGTAATTTAACGAAACTAGAAGTTTTAGAAGGTAGATTTGAGGGAGTTAAAAAGCCATACCCAAAGGAGTTTGGAAATCTTACCAAGATTAAACGATTAGTTATAACTCATGATACAGCGCCCAGTATACCTAGCTCATTTTCTAAATTAGAGCATTTAGTTACACTCAGCTTTAGAGATTCTGAAATGGAGACAATTCCCGAGGCTTTTAATAGTTTTACAAATGTTAAGATACTCGATTTATGGGATAATTGTATTGATGAAATTGAACCCGAATTTTTAGCAAGACTAACTCAATGCAATGCAAGAAATTTATACCTTCAAGGTAATATGGTTAGTTATTCAGCATCCAAAATTAAAAAATACAAATCTTTACTTCCTTATGCTTATATTTCGAAATAACATTTCAAATACTTCAAAATATAAATTATAGAATCAAGGTTATTTTATAATAAAATAACCAGTGCAGACTTTAATTATGAAAAAAAACCAGCCAATATTATTTATTTATTTCATCGCAATATTTTTGTTTGTTTTTGCAAGCCCAACAATTTGTTATGCTTCTGGAGAGAACGATTCTATTGCAAGTAATTATAATAGGTACAAAAAGCATGTTTTAACCCTTGATTACATAGGTAGAAAAACCAATAGCAATCAGTATTTTTTAAATATGGCTAAAACCTATTGTGATTCAATTTTGATGACCAGCAAAGAAGATCCTTGGGCCTTGGCATTTAAAGATAAAATAGATTTAACGATAGCCACCTGTGAATTCAACATGAATTATAAGGTTCAGTTGTTTCCTTATTTTAGCGGTTTTCCTTCTTATATGGGTTTTGCAGATGATGCCATAGAATATGCATATGATGACGCCTTAAATGATTTGTTTGCTACTAAATTCAAGAAAATTGGTACGCCACCACTTGCAAATGTTAACATTTCGTCTATTATCATTAGACGAGATTGTGATGATGAAATGTTTGAAATTATTAAACAGACAATCATGGCAGGCACAGACCACTATGTGCTCACTAAAGAAGATTTAGAACGTTTGCTAGGAGTTGAGCGAGCAGCTAGCCTTACTGATGGTAACTTAGATACAGCTGCTTTAGATTTAATTTCTACTAAACTTGAATTAGAAAATCTTGGAATTTTTGATGTTAGTAATGTGGATATTATTGATGAAAAAATATGGCTAGTTGAGAGTAAATTTAATACCTACTCAAAAAAGGGAGGATTTACAGAAGCTGTATTTACAAGGGGATTTACTCATGATAAAATTGGAGTCGTTGGTTTTAATATTATTTTACTCATATTAGAATCTATATTGTTGATAGCCCTAATTGCGGTGATTGATGAGAAAATCATAAAATATATTAGAACCAGAAAACTATTTTCCATCAAAGACTTATTCTATCAACTCCTAAGAAAAATTAAATTTGTTACCATTTGCTTTATATCACCTATATTTTTATCTGTATTGATGATATTTTCTGTTTCATATTTAGCTCCAGATGCCACAGATCATTATTTAGAATCTGCAGCTATACTTTGGGTTGTCGCTCTTACATTGGCAATGAGTATTATACCTACGTTTTTTAATTTGTTTTTAGTGAACAGATTGCAAATAGATGGTTTCCATAATCTTAGAGGGTATAGAACTTTTGCCAATGCATCTTTATACGCTACTTATATTCCTCTTTTTGTATTTTATATCATTCAATTTGAGTACTATCCTAGAGCTGCACATTTTATTTTGGTAATTCTAACTTTTGTATTGGGTGATTTGATTGCAAGATCATATTTTCAGTTTACGAGTAAAACAAAACATTCAAATTTAAAAACTCAGGCCTTATTTGGTGTCATTGCGGGTATTATTGCACTTATTATTTTTAACACCTATGCGCTCAAGGATATATCTGTTGACACTTTTTTAGATATTTTAATTTTTATTGCTCCTATTTCTCTCATTCACTGGTTAATTGGTAAGTACATAGATGTACTTAACAGTAAAAAATTAAAATCTCCAGAAGGAAATACACTTTTAAATAACCTTGTATTTATAAATGATGTAATAGATCCAGTATCAGATTTATATGACCCAATACAAAATGATTTGTCTGATGATAAATTAAACATAATGGTTGTTGCTGCTCCAATGGGCATGGGGAAAACAAGAAGTTTAAATGAGGCTAAGGGAGTCTTTTTAGAAAATGATTGGAAATGGTACTACGGTGATTGTGATGAGATACAGGATGAGAATTCTGTCTCCTTTGAACCTTTTCTTGAGGCCTTTAAAGACCTTTTAAATGTTGAAGAATTTGTAGATAGGTCCACACAAATGGAGTCTATAAGTGGGGAGGCAGTTAAAGCCCTAGCAGACATAGCGGGAGGCTCATCAGATTTGATCAGTGATTTTAAAAGAGACAACAGTCGCACAATGACAGAAATAGGCGTTGAAATTGCCGAAAAACTTGAATTAAACAAAAACAAAACAGTTTTTGTTATGGAGGATCTTCACTGGATTGATCCAGAGAGTTATGCCTTTTTAAAGCATTTTATCAAAACGATAAACAGAAGTGATTTTATTAGAAAAAATATGTGCATTGTTTTAACTATTAGAAACGATGAGGTAAATAATCTAAGAGGGGTTGGTCTACAAACACTCAAAGATGATTTAGAGGATTTAAACAATAGTTTGACCACTAAGGTCGTAATTAGGGATTTGTTAGTAGAAGAAAGCTTTAACGTAAAAGATTTTATAAATCATATCAGTAATAAAAATTCACAGTTTAAGATACAAAGTGATTCACTTGCAGATATAAACTACAAATTAAATAGTTCTTTAAACGATACAGGCTCTAACCTAAAGATTACCCCGCTTTATATTTTGAAAATTGTAGAGCAATGGATACAAAACAAAGTGCTAAAGTTTACTCCAGACGGATATGTTCTCACAGACTCTATAGAATCTATTGAGCTACCAAATACAAAAGAAATAGATTCTTACTATCACGCTATTTTAGAGGGGTTTGATGTTAAGTGGGCAAGAATGTTGGAGAGTGCTGCTATTATTGGTAGTAAATTCAACGCTGATATTTTATCTCAAGTATGGGGCTTTGAGTTACTTGAGATACTTGGTTTTTTAGAAGCAGCTGAAGCTAAGGGGTTAATTATAGATCTATCTGATCAGGATAATATTTATCAATTTAAAGATAAGCGTATAGTATCTGCAATTAAAAGTTATTTTCCTAGTTCCCAAAACAGTGGAGTTAAACAAATAATCATTGAGTATAACAAAAGATATATTGACCTTCAAAAAGATATAATTAATGCACCATCAGAATTTTCTATGGAAGAAATTTTATCTGTAGTAAGACGCCTTACCCTTATGTCTTCAAATTCGGCATATATTGAAACTACCAAGCGTCTTATTTTTGAAATCATTGTAAGGATGATTCTTAATGAGGAACATGAAAAAATTAATGCATTTGTAAGTTTTTTAAAAAATAGAAATTTTACAGACTTAGCTAATCTAATAACAATAATCAATAAAATTGCAAATTCAAATACTTCTTTTAATGAGGTGATTTTACTTGGTAACGAGCTTCTTGCAAGAGATTACCCCTCAGACTCTGTTGAATTGGAATTCAAGATTTATGGTTTGATGTTTAAACAAACAAGGTTTGGTTCTGAATATGAAAATAATGAGGATACTTTTGTTAAAACTGATGCATTAGCCTTTGTAAATGAAAAAATCAATACCCTCTACAAAGGTGAGGCACTTCTTTCTCTAGGTTTTTTATATCTTAATTGTACTCAATTTAGTTTTGAGCAAGCAAAAAGTTTTTTAGATAAATTAAGCGAGAACCTAAAAGATCACTCAGACTTTAAAGTTTTTAGTCACTACATAGAGCATTGGATAATTTCAACCACGTTATCTCAAAATTATGATGTAGATGAAGTTGACCAATCATCAGAGACATTATTAAAAGGCGCAATAGCTACTAAAAATTTAAGATTGATTAAAAAATGTCTTAAACTAAGAATACTTATTGTCTCAAAATATATCAAGGACAAAGAAAAAGCCGTTGTAATTTTTACAGAAAACATAGCCCATTTAAAAACCAACAGTATAAATAACCACTGGGTTTCCTCAGTTTTATACTTTTTTGCTACATGGTCAGGGGCTATTTATTGTAAAAACAATCCAGAGCAGGCAGAAATTGATTTAAAGCTTTGTGAAGAGTTTATTTATAAGAGATTTGATGCAAATGTTTGGACAGAATTAATAGAGGAATTTTACAATGCCAAGAAAAAATTTCACCAATCAACAGATCAACTTGATGCGTTTAAATTAACGTGCTATGAGCATAAAGAATTAATATCAAACACCATTGGTGAAAAGACCAAACAATATGGTGATGCTTGTTTCCATATTGCTAATTACCATCTTTTAGTAAAAGAGTACGAAAGTTCACTCAAGTATAGGTTGTTACGAATTAAAAACTATGAAGATTTATATGTAAATAAACCCAAGCCATGGAGTTTACAAGCTGCATATATGAGTACCTCATTTTTTTACAGTAAGTATTTAAAAGATTATAAAAATGCTCTTGATTATGCATTAAAAGCCCTAGGGGTATTAAATAATACGCAAGGAATTCCTGATTATTCTATTGCAGCTACCTACAACAGAGTCTTTAAGGCCTATATTGAACTTGAAGAGTATAATGCTGCTATTGAGTTGGCTCTCAAGCATTTTGAAGAAGTAAAAAACACAGAAAATGTATCAGATGTTAAACTAGGGTTCGCTTATAATTTAATTGCAATAAGTTATAAATGGTCTGCAGAGAAAATTAAGGATAAAAAATTAGCCAGCAGCTATTTTGTAGCGGCAATAAAGCATTTTAATCTTGCTATTACTTCATGGAGTGAAGACACCAGCGATCAAAGCTTAAAACGTGCTAGAGCCAGTATAAATGTTGGTTTGTGTGAACATGAAGTACTCCTTATAGGGTTAGAGACAAAAAGTATAAATTCAAAAAAAATCATAGAAATGATAGAAAAAGGACTTAAGGAAATTAAGGACCCCAAACTTGAATCTTTTCTAACCAAACCTACCAAAGCATTAATTGAAAAGGCAGAAGCAACACTTTTAAACTTATCTAAATAGTCATGGCAAAAAAAATATACATACAAGCAAAAAAAGACATCGAAGCCTTACTTCAGGAAAATGGGGACAGTGAAATTTGTGCTGGAATATCAGAATATTCATCAGTTTGGGAAGAGGCTTTTAATACAGAAAGAATTTATGAAGGTGAAAACATAGTAGACTTTAAATACTCTGAAAAAGCTCTAGAAATTCAGAAAGCTTTAAAACATGGAATTGACTCAGCAATTGTCATTGCAGAAAGCATCAATACCCCCGATTTTTTTGATTATTTACTGGGTGAGGTTACAATTGAAGGTAATTACAAAACCTACACCGAGCCACATGTTGCTTCAGATAAAAAATATTTCAATTTCTCACAAAAAAATAAGAAAAAGTATTTTACAGATAAGCTCTTACTGGCTTTGGTAAACATAGCTCCTAAGGGGAGTAAGGCTTTTACAGTAAGAAATGAATGTAAAGAATTAATGGTGCTGAGTTTTGGCGGTGTTCCTGCAGACCATAATGTTCAGGCCTGTGTTATGGATTGTAAGTTCATTAATAACTTTAAAAACCTTGAAAAATTAAAAATTTACAATCCTAAAACCTTAGTCAATTCTTTAGAACTTAAAAAACTTAAAAACCTTAATGATCTCAGTATTGAAGGAAGTAGGTACGAACTTCGTGTTGGTTATGATAGTAGTTTTTTTGATGAACTTTTAATTTCTGAAGATTTACCAAATCTTGAAAATTTAAAATCACTTCATATAAGAATGGCTACCAACAAAGATTTAAGTTTTCTAAAAAATATAAAAGGTTTGCAAAATATCTATTTGGGTTACTGTAGTAATTTACAAAGTTTGACAGGGCTAGATGTTTCAGAAGTCATAGATTTAGACATTAGTGAGTGCAATCAATTAAGAGACACCAGTATTTTAAAAGAAGCTAAAAAAGTTAAAAACGTGATGTTGTCCTCAGAAATAGTTGGTATTTCAGATGAAGCTGATACTTTATTAGATATCTCTTTTGTAGAGCGTTTCAGTCTTGCTGAAAGTTTAAATATAACAGGGTGTGATTTTTCTGATTTAAATGATTTATCAGTCTTGACCAATTTGAAGTGTTTACGTATTTCTAATCCAAAAAATATTACGGTTTTCCCACTACTTGGAGAGAACAAAAAATTAAATGATTTAAGTATTACAGCTCCTAATCTTATAGATTTGAAGGGCATTGGTCAATGCACCAATCTTAAAACAATCAGTTTAAGTAATAATAAAAATTTAAATACTGTAGAGCATTTGGAAAATATAAAGTTTGTTGATATTAAACTTAATAGGTCTGGAATCAAAAACTTGGATTTTTTAGAAAATATCCAGATTATTTCAAGCTATAATCATTCAATCGGTTATAATGAAGCCTTAGATATACATGAGGGATCATTTAGTGTTTCATCTAATAGATCTGATGAAGACAAAAAGAAAACGGGTAATGGTCTTCCAGATGGTTTTGATACTAATGGCCATGTAATTCCAGAATTTTATGAAGATGGCTCTTCTTCAGATTTTATAAATTATAATACATTCTATCTAAATGATTGCCCAAATTTAGAGCAAATTAAGGGACTCAAGAATGTAACTAACATCATGGCTTTAGATTTTAGTAATTGTGTGAAGCTCACTTCTCTAGACGGTCTGGAAAAAATGTTGGATTTAAGAGAAATTGACCTTACGGATTGTACAAATTTAGAAAGTATACATGCGCTTAAAAATTGCAGTAAGCTAGAGAAAATACTAGCATTTAGATGTAATAAATTAAGTCCAAAACCAAAGGTTAAAAACATGGATACCATAGAAAAGGTTCAAGAGTATTTAAGTCGTTTGTAAAAAATTAATTACTATGCCAAAAAAAGAATTTGATCAAGTTATAAAAACTATTGAAGATTTATTTTCAAAAGAAAGCTACGAATCAGTTGATGAAGGGATTAGAATTGTAAAAGAAGAGAATGACCCTCGTATTTATGAATATTTTTTAGATGGTGTTCGATTTAATGAAGACGGTTGCAGACAACAAACTTCTACTTTTAATGTTAAACTTTTTCCTTCCCAATCATGTTTTTCTTTTTGTGGGCATATAATTAGGAATAATAAGTTTCTTAATTATTCATCTCAAGCTTATTTAAATTATGCACTTTATAACTTAATTGCTTTAATCACCCAGCAATCAAAAGTAGATCCCAGTATTTATCCTTTAAAAATTAAGTCATGGGATTTTTCAGCTGGGTTTAATGGTGGAGGATCTTTTGTGCAACATTCTTTTGATTCAACAAATATTAGCTTTCTAAAATCATTTGAAAATCTTTCTGAATTAATATTAACTGATTTAACTATCAATGATATTAACATTGTAAAAGAGCTGCCTAAGCTTACTAAATTATCTATTTATAAATGTAAATCTATTCAAGACATAGATGCCATCAGTAGTCTTGTGAGTTTAGAATATTTAAGAATTGAAGATTGTCAAAGCTTAAAAAACTTAGATGTTTTATCTAAACTTTCAAATCTTAAAAAACTAACTATAAAAAATGCTGAGCTAGATAATATTGATGGTATTTCCAATTTAAATAATTTGAAAACTTTAGAAATTCATGGTAGTTTAAAAAACTTAAATGGATTACCGAAAAGTTTAGAAAAATTAACTATTGTAGATGAAAATGGTCTTGAAGATATTACAGGAATTGAGAAATTAATTAACCTTAAAACCCTTCGTTTTTTATCAAAATCGATCTCCTCAAAACAATATAATTCATTATCTGACTTAGTAAATTTAGAGAGTTTAGACTTGTCCGGAAATGCTAATTTTAAAAACACTAAGTCTCTTACTAATCTTAATTTTATTAAGGATTTAAATTTATCAGAATGCCATTTCATTAAGCATGTAGATGGATTGAAAAATATGATCAATCTTAAAAAGCTAAATTTAGATGGTTGTGGGCGACTTGAAAATGTTGATGGGCTTTATAATTTAACTCTGTTAGAGGAAATAGATTTGAACTATTGCATTGATCTAATAAATATTAATGGTTTATCCAATTCAAAAAGTCTAAAAAAATTAAGAATAAATTCAGATACTACTCGTTCCGGCAGTCATTATCCAAAACTTACTGATATAAATACACTCAAAAATTGTACTTCTTTAGAAAATGTCGAATTGAAAAAATGTCATACAGTTGTTGACTTTTCTCCACTTTCTAGCCTCAAAAACTTGAAGAAACTTACCCTTTGGGGGTGTATATATCAAGATAGTATTGCTAATTTGGATTTTTTAAAATCACTTAAAAATATTGTTGATTTATATATTTACTCGTATGAAAAACCAATAAAAGACTTAACATTAATTTCTGGGTTAACAAATCTTCAAAAGTTAAATTTAAGTGGTTGGAAAAATCTTCAAAGTATTGATGGAATAGAAAAATGTATTGAATTAGAGCATTTGAACCTAAGTGGGGCTATCTCATTAAAACATATAAATTCAATAATTAATTTTAATAATCTTAGTTATTTATCTGTTCAGAACACATCTTTATTCCCAGACACTGGTAAATATGGTGAAAAATATGCTAGTGAAATGTTAAAACTTGAGATTAATGAATATAAGGACCGAATTAAAAAAACAAAATAATATTACTCTGGATACTAAAGAAAAAGTTCATGAGAAAAAGAAAAAATAAATGATTATTTATAAATAAGAAAATTATTATTATGTCAACAAACAAACTAAAACCAGAGCAGATAAAAGCTTTCAAAGAAAAGGAAGTAGGAGTATTCAAAGCCGATGAAGATGGATTTATTGATATAAGAAATATAGAATGGTTTGCAGATGAAGTATTTGCAACAGGTGACAAAGAATGGGGCCTTGCGATTCTAAAAAAAATAGAAGTTTTGGCAGAGAATTTCTATGACTTAGAGGGTATAATGGAGAGACTGAAAAAACTTAACGAAAATGATCGCTTATTAGCACTAATTAAAAAGGCAGAGCCCATGATTGAAACTGAAGATTATGGTGTTTCTGGCTGCTATCTTTTGGCTGGAAATTTTGTAGTTTCTATTGATAAAGATTATGCACGAGAGTTATATAAAAAGTCTGAAGACCATGCTGTAGATTTTAATGAATTTAATGAACTCAGTGGTTCTTTAGCTAATGATTCAGACGACAAGGAAAACGCACTTAAGATCGTACAACTAAGATGTATACCGCTTATAGATGAAAAAGATCACCATAATAGGTTAAGTCAAAGTGCTCAAGTCGTTAGAACACTAATAGATTTAGGTGAGATTCAAGAAGATAATGAAGGAACTAACTTTAATCACTCTATTCAAATATTAGCTGATTATAGAAAAAAAATAATCTGTAAATAAAAAAAATAATTTATTTCTCCAAAATCAAATATTTAAAGTATGAAACCATATAATGAAAACATAGAATTTAAAAATATTGATGATTATTTAGAACATTGGGACAATTTCTTTAAAAAATGGGAAAAAGACCCAAAGGCAACCTTTGAAGAGAATGTTATTTGGAAGAATCGTAAGGGTACAGGAGAAAAAGAATTAGAATACGATGTATTTCCACAACCATATTTAGGAAATATTGAAAATCACTCTGTAATTACTCTAAATCTAAATCCATCAAGATCAAAGAAAAATAAAGAGAATATAGAATTTGAAAAAAATAATTTACCAAAATTTAATGAAGCAGAAAACTATCATAAATATGCAAAAGGTTTTCCAACCTATGATATTGATTTTTGGCAAGACCAGAAAAAATGGATAGATAGAATATTTAAAGATTTAGGCAAAGAGAAACCATCTGAAAAGAAAATAAAACCATTTGCCATAGAAATATGTCCTTGGGGCTCTAAAAAATTTCAAACGCTTAAAATAAATGAAGATGACCCTCTTATTAAATATATGGATATACATGTTTTTGATGTCATTGAAAAAGTAATTGACAATTCAAAACTCAAAATAGTTCTTTCTGTTGGAAAAGCATACTATGATATTTTTGAACACAAAGAAAGTGGGTTTCGAAAAATAATAGAATGCACTAAATTACAAAATAGTAAAGCTTGGGATTTAAAGCTAGATATAGATGAAGAAATTAAAGCAGAACTAAATAAAGCGTTTTTCGAAGAAGCCTGGCCCAAAAAGAAAGAGAATAATGAAGACTTGAGATATGTCAATAGAAGCTTTTCATTTTGGAAAAAAAATGGTGTAATATACTTTAATTCATGGTCGCCAGGTTCTAACAAACCCCCAGGAGAAGATTTTAAAGATGTTGAACAAGAATTTTTTAGAATTTATAAATCTCTAATAACTAAATAAAACTAACATGATGTTCAAATTACCAGAAGAAATAACTAAGAATTTGAAAGACTATTCAAATCCAGACGAAAACTTATTTGCCGTATATAAATATGTAAACGAGCATATTACAAATGACGATGACTTAGAGCAACTTTATCTAGCAATTATTGAATTTAAACCTAATGCTCAAATTGTAGGGCAATATGCTTGGGAATTGTTTGAAAAGAGTAGAATAGAGGTTGCAGTTTCATTAATAAAAAATAAAGAAAAGTATAGTGGTGATGATCATGCGTGGAAGTGTTTCAAATCATCAGAACGAGATATTTTGCCAATTTCATTTACAAACCCTTTTAAAGTATATGAAGCAAAAGATGCTGCTAATTTAAATGTAACAATTAATATCCATGGCAGCATGCACCAAGTATTTGAATGCATAAAAGAGGAGAATGTGGATATTGATGCTATTGATGATCATTACCAAAACACCTTTGATTTTACATATAAAATCGATGATGATAATTTTATTAAAGTTGTAGTAGACGGAGAAACTATTTTTGAAGGAAATATTTCAAAACTTAAAATTAATTCTTCAAATACTGAACAAGGGTATGATTTATCCTTACCTAAACGAAAATACATTTCTCCTAAACTAGAAAAAATAAAGCAAATTAAGAGTTTTTGTGAATTCGATGCTGATGAAGTATGGGTGTCTAAAGAAAATCATCTTCTGGTTATCCCGCAAGGCAGATTAGAAGGAGATCGTGGGCTTGAATTAGCCCCTAACTTCAATAACAGGTACTCAATGATTAATTATGGAAAGTATAACTTAGAAGCAACTGTAAAAGTTAAAAGCTTTGCCATTTCTGATTTATTTTTTCAGATAGACCCGTGTATGTGCGACCTAATTAGTGAACCAAGTGATGGTCCTTTCTATAATTTTTCAAAAATATTTCACTACGAAGAGGGTGAATTAGAACTAGAAATTAAAGACAATAGTTTGAAGGATACAGAGTTTGAAAAAGGTTGGCTGTATGATTTATAAACAATCATTAATAATTAAAAAATAACTTGAGAAAACTTCTATACATAGATTTAGACGGTGTTGTTGCAGATTTTGTATCTGCAATGCATGCACACCCTTTAAGACATGAACCTCCTTATGATAAAGACCCAGACACCATTCCAGGTCTTTTCAGAAACTTAAAGCCTATAAAAGACGCCGTAGGCTCTGTAAATAAATTACTAGATTCTAAAAAATATGAAGTCTATTTTCTAAGCACAGCGCCTTGGGGTAATACATCTGCCTGGACAGATAAGCGCATTTGGCTAGAGGAACAATTTGGAGATACAATAAACAGAAAACTCATTTTAACCCACCGTAAAGATTTAGTAAAAGGAGATATACTCATTGATGATAGACCCAATAATGGAGCCAAAGATTTTGAAGGCGAGTGGATTCATTTTGGCACAGAAAATTTTCCAGATTGGAGTTCGGTTATAAAACATTTACTATGATAGCATTATCAAAATCACGATTTAAACAAGGTCTAGAATGCCCTAACAAACTTTATTTTTCAAATAATAAAGAAGTGTATCATAATGTAAAAAATAATAATGGAAGATATGACTGAAAAGGAAAGAGTAGACATAACAGATGCATTAAAACGCTATTGTGAGCTAGATACCTTGGCTATGGTGATGATTTATGAGCATTTAAAATCTTTACAAATAAAAATTTGATTATATGAAAAATCAATTTAAAAACGACAAAGAATTTATGCTCGCTTTACTTGCATATAACGGAACCTATTTGGAACATGCTTCGGATGAATTAAAAGCGGATAAAGAAATAATAATGGAAGGCATGAAACATTCTCCCGATGCACTTTATTACGGCTCAGATAATTTAAAAAATGACAGAGAATTGTTACTTTCTGCTTTACTAAATAAAGATAAAATAAACCATACCAATCGTATTGATGAAATGTTAGATGAATTATTCTAATCTAAATTTAATAAAAGAAACATGGAAGAAAAAGACATTTATAAAGGGTTATCAAAAAGCCAAATTGCCAAATTCAAAAAAGAAGAGTCAGCTTGTAGTAGCCATTGGGATTTTCTAAGTTTTTCCGAAAAACTATTAGAAGTGGGCGCTACTATTTGGCTCAAAAAAACATGTTTAGAGCAGTTCAAAAAAGAAGATTATGGAATAGATATGCGTAAATGGATATCAAAACTGATTGCTATAAATGAAATTGAAGCTGCTGAAGATTTGCTAAAAAAAGCTGAAAAGAAAGTTAACGATTTTAATGGCTATCGAGAACTTGCAGAGTTGTCATGCTCAACAGCAGATTTTAAAAATAATTATGCAAAAAAATTATATAATAAAGCTTTAGAAAAAGCTGGTGATGATATGTATGATTTAGAGGCGTTAATCGTATCAGTTTCAGATAAAAATTATTTAAATGATAATAAATACACCAAAAATGTAGTAAAAATTGCTGTTGAAAATTGTATTGATTTAGCGGTAGTGGTTTCACTTATTAAGCTTTTGAAAGAAAACTCAACTGACGCTAGTGTTATTGATGTTTTAGTAACCAAAGGGCAGCAGTTTTGTGTGGCTATTAAAACCATGCATTCGGAAGCTTATGAAAACCCAGAAGAATGTACAATGGATGATTTTTTGGCATTTATTGAAAATATTTCAGACAAAAATGAAATACATAAATTACTGACAAGTTGCATTGACAAGGTTAATGAAGATATTTTTCAATTTATTCCAATAGCTGAATATTACCATAAAATAGAAGATTCAAAAAATGCTATCAAATGCCTAGAACTAGCTATTAATAAATGTAAATATACTTTTGATGGAAAAGAATTCCAAAATACAACTTCGGATGCGCGGCATTATGCGGATCGTTTTTTAGAAAAATTTGATAACTATGGTGAAGAAAGTAATATTGTTAAATTAAAATTTTTAAAACATTTAGATGACTTAACTCCTAAGATTCAGTTTTCTAAAAATATGTTTAAAGACTACGATTTGAAATGTGGAAGGTTTTTGTACATCATTTTGGAATACAAAGAAAAAGCTAAAAAATACAATTATAGTATTTCTCTAGATATGGAAAAAAGAGTGGTTCTTGGCAGAAGGTTTGATATGCATTTTAGAATGGGGCATTTTCCAGACAATCATTACGTAAGGTGGCATGATAACCAAGAGTGTCCAACAAGAGTAAGTAATGCCATGAACAATACTACTCAAAACTTTACAGGATTAATTACCATTAAGTGTTCAGATAGTTTTGAAAATTTCATTAAAAACGATGAAGATTATCATGAATTAGAATATGCAAAAACATACGGAGGGGCAGAAGATTTTAATCCTAGATATCCTAACTCTAAATTTTTATGGGAAGTTAGCTGTAAAAATGGGAAGATAAACAATCCATCAGCCAGCTTTTCTGATTTCTGCAGTGAAGAAGAGGTCTTAAATACCGTTGGAAGTGGTAAAAATATTTATGACCTAGATCAGCTTATTTGGGAAAATAGTAACGTTAAATAATTATGATACTAATTTATTAACATTTAAAACCTTTAGTGTAATGCAAGATAATTTTCCATATCCAGAATTTATAACCCCACTTATGAAGCTTTGGTTGCAGCAATACAAAGCTGATAATATGCACAGGATCACTAAAATTGGTCTTTTCGATTGGAGATATATGCCCAATAAGCGTAACCCTAAAAAACCAAGAAGAATACCTCACTTAAAAAATTGGGAAACCTTAATCGATTCTTCTTTTAGCATTAGCATCTATTTTTTTGAAGTAGACAAAAATACTCTACACGTTTTTGAATCCTCTGGCATTTCTCTAGGTGGATTAAATATTGCACATGAATATATTTTACAAAATAACGAGTTTGTGCAAACAAAAGTTTTGATGAAAATGATTCGATAGTTGATAGCCTGGGGCAGAAATCTTTAGCCTCATTTTATACATTCTGATTGAAAAAACAAAAATCCAAAATCTTAAACTGGTAGGGAATTTCTTGGGGAGCGCAGGCGCTCGAAAGATTAAGTAAATTTTCTTATATTTAAATTCAATAAACCAAACAAATGGGAAGAAAAGCAGAATTTTCAATAAACGGGCTAAGCGTACTAGCGGAGCTCAAAAAAGTAGACCGAAAAAAGATTTATGGCTGGTCTACCATAGAGGTGTTTGACCAAAACGGCAGCAAGTGTACCCTAGCAGGTTTGGCAGAAGGGCAGTATGTGATGCCTTCTGGTTCTTCTGCACTAGTTTCCTTGAATGCAAAAGGGGAAGCGGTTTCAAAAAGCACATTGGTGGGCGTAGACAGCGACGGGAAAAAGGTAGAAAAAGTACCCTCTATTTATGACCAAAAAGTGATGCTAAGAGAAGCCACTGTAGATGAATATTTGTCTATGGCTGTAAAATCTGTGTATCAATTACAGATAGATGAGAACAAGGAAGCCTTACTCGCAGATCTCAATAGCGGCAAGATATACTACTTTGTTTTTAATTACAGGGCAGATTATGAGGGTGACGATGCCTTTTTAATTAGTAACGGAACCGATGCGTTTGCCATTACAGGCATGCGTACAGACCTTGAATTTATAGGCCTTGAAGATAACGAGCAGGAATTAGTTCCTGAAGAGACCGAGGCAGTAGAAGATGACATGGATTTTGCAATGTTTTAATTAAAGAAATATGATTAGATATATAAAACTAGCCAACGATAAAAAAAGGGATGCAGAGATTACCTTTAGATCTCTGAATCCTAAACCTGCCATTACTATGGTTATGGAATCTGGAGATAAAGTGACTACTAAACGCGTGGTAAAAGGCACTTCTCTAACGAGCACACAAACCTTACTTGCCAAGTATAATGAAACCCCAAAAGAGGGTGTTGATTTTAAGATGCAACTTGCATCAAAACTGGCAGAAGACCTTATTGCCAGTGATCCAGAATCTGATTTGGAACTTACTGGTAAATTCATTGAGGATGTATCTAGAGTTTATATTAACGAGGATGAAAAGCCGGTGTTTAGTGTTAAAAAAACTGAAAAGATTTTTTCTCCCACTGCCGAGCTCAAAGAAGAGCGGGAACCCAAGTACAACGATAGTAATATAACGGGAGAGAGCATTGTTAACTGGACGGGAAAACTAATGCCTAAGGCTAAGATTTACAACAAGCTTGTATTTCATAAAAAATACCAATTAAAGCATATTAATGGCCTTACTTATGATTTTCTGTTTGACATGGCCAAACAACTAGCCGATAAAGACGCTATGATGATGATGGGAGGCGGAGCTTCCGGTAAAGAACCTTTGGTTATGAATGATGGAGGAAAGCCCTACAGAGCCTTTTTAGAGGGAAGAATAAAAGGAGATAAATACTGTCTTGTACTTCACCTTACAGACCAAGAATTAAAACCATTACCAACAGAATAAATGTTTTATTGACATGAAAGAAACTGCACAAAAATACAAACGCCAAACGGCATCCAGGTATCTGCCTGTTGGAGCCCAGGAGATTACCTCAAAGATCATGGAAGCAGAATCTTACGGGGTGTCTACCAAACACGATGGCCACTTTTATCTCTTAAGCTATGATGGTAAAAAAGCAACACTTACAAACCATGGAGGTACTGTTATTGATGATTTGCCGCTACTAAAAGAAGCCTCTGCGCTACTTAAAGGCAAATGCAAAACTGTTGTGTTGGCAGGAGAACTCTATCTGCACAAAGAAGGCGGGCGTACCCGTTCTTTTGATATGACAGCAGCCTTAGATGATACATCTGCAAATATTTACTTTGCAGCATTTGATCTGCTTAGCCTTGATGGTGAGGAATTATCTATGGATATTAAGGCACTGGACCAAAAGCTTAACGCTGTGTTGTCTTCAGGGAAATCTTTACATGCAGTTAAAAACAGCTTTGTAGAAAGCAGAAAAGACATTGCCACGCTTTATAAAGAGATTGTAGAGGACGGCGGCCAAGAAGGTGTTGTAGTGCGTTCACACAACGGGCCAACCTATAAAATAAAACCACTAATTACCCTAGACGCTGTTATTTTAGGATATGCAGAAGGCCAGGGGAGCAGAGCCGGCATGCTAAAAGAAGTTTTGGTGGGCTTGTGTGTTGCAAAAGATGAGTATATACTTTTAACCAAAGTAGGTAATGGCTACAGCGAAGAGGAGCGTAAAAACCTATTACAAGAACTGGGCAAGAAAAAAGTAGATTCTGGATATATTGAAGTATCTGGATCTAACGTGGCTTTTACCATGGTAGCACCTAACCAGGTGGTAGAGTTTAGTTGTTTGGATGTATTTGGAGAAAACTCAAAAGGGGTTATCTCTAAAATGTGTTTGAGCTATAAAGACGGCACCTACACAGCCACTGGCAAACAACCAATGGCTAGTGTAATTTCTCCGGTATATGTTAAGATGAGAACAGATAAAAAACCCGATACAAATGATGCGGGTTTATCTCAAATCACGAAGATTATTTCTTTAGATACAAATGCCTCTGAAAAACTCGATGTAAAGAAAAGCGAGATTGTTTCTAGAGAAGTGTATGTAAAGATAAGCAAGGGCGCCAAGATGGTACGCAAGTTCATGGTTTGGAAAACCAATAAGGAAGCAACAGGCGAGTATCCAGCCTATGTATTCCATTATACAGACTTTAGCGCTGGCAGGGCAGAAATGCTTAAAAAAGAGATTAAAGTGTCAGACTCCAAGAAGCAAATTGAAGAGATTTTTGCTGCAGAGGTATTAGAGAATGTAAAAAAGGGTTGGGAGAAGGCATAATTATAGTTACAGATAATAATAAAAGAAGTTTAATACCATAAATTAACAATATGAATTCAGTGAAAATAGGCCATCAAGAATGGTCATCAGAAAACTTGAATGTAGACCATTTTAATAATGGAGATGAAATACAACAAGTGGAGTCTGCAGAAGATTGGTTGAAATGTCTAGAAAATAAGACGCCAGCTTGGTGTTATTATGATAATGATCCTGATAAAGGCGACACGTATGGTAAGTTGTATAATGCCTATGCTGTAATGGATGTCCGGGGTATTGCTCCCGAGGGTTGGCACATACCTTCTACTGAGCAGTGGTCTGAATTAGTTGAGTTTTTAGGAGGGGCTTCTACAGCCGGTAAATTATTAAAAAGTTCTTCAGGATGGCTAGAGGATGGCAATGGTACAGATATTCATTCATTTGGTGCTCTTCCTGGAGGTAAAAGGACTCCTTCAACTGCCGAATATCAAAAATGCAGTAAATATGGCTTGTGGTGGAGCGCTAGTCAGGTAAGTAAGATTAATACAATGGTTTGGGCGTACTATGTGTGTTATTTGAACGACGAAGTAGATAGGAGTGGTTATAATCCGTTGTGTGGTTTTTCAGTAAGATGTGTTAAAAACTAATAACCATAAATTAACAGATAAAAAGATAATTATGAAAAATTACGAATTTGATTATGAAATGTACCCAGACGGTATTTCTGAAGAGGTATATGACCTAGAACCTTCTGTTTGGGATAGAGGCTACTATTGTGAAACCGAAGAGGGTGTTTGGTATGAATTGTACGTGAATGAAACGATAAAATCAGATTATCCTACCATTGCTGAGGATTTTGATAATATTGATTCTATTTCCTACAACTTCAGAGGATTTTGTGGCTTGTGGCTGGGAGATTACGAAGAAAATTCTCAAATAACATTTTTTGTTCCAAACCAAGAGAAGGAGTTTACTTTTGATGAAATGACTAACATATTTATATAAATACAAAAAAAATGAATTTAAAATTAAATTTTCAAATATCCATACCTCATAACTTGGATATATATGGTGGTAATGTATCTTTAATCGATATCAAACCTCATTTTATGACACAAGATTTTTATTTATCAATTTCCGTTCTGGCGCCCAGTGAAAATGTATGGAAATACGATCAAGTAAGTTTCGATTTGTCAAATGAAAACTTAAAAAAAGGCAACTGTTCTTTAGATTTTAATGAAGATAACGCTCTATTTACAATTGATGCTGTATTTATACTTAAACCAAAGTCAAAATATACATCATTAGTTAATAATCCAGATACCAAATGGGCATTTGGAGGTATTTATATTTCTATGGGAATATCTTCTTTTGAACATGACCTATCCCTTACTTGTAATAATGTAAAAAGCCCTTTATATAATGCTGAAGTTGTTTCTGGCGGCAGTATTGAAGAGTTTTCTTATGAAAGACTAGAAAAGTTGTTTCAGTCAAAATACCATCTTTTAAATACTGAAGTTAGCTAGTCTAATCTGGGGTTGAGATTTGTTGAAATTGAAAATAAATAAATTATGAAGTATACAGTTAAAACAACAGGGAAAATTTGTCATTATCAGTTTTCTAATATTAAGGGAATAGAGGTTAATGACATTGAGTTTGGAGAAATGGATTATCACGAATTAGAAGAGTCCTTTCTTTTGGATAAATGTTCTGTTGAAAATGAGAAGATTAGTATAGATGATGAAATTGAATTCGAGATTTATGATGAAACAAATAATTTAATTCTAGAATTTAACTCGAGTGATATTACCCAAAATGATGATGGTGGTGCTTGTTTTTGTCCAGAACCACAGTATAATGAGGAGTATGAAAATTGTTTGGGGTCTTTTCAGTATTTTAAAGGGGAAGGTCCAGTTTTTGAATTAGAATCAGAAGAAGAATTAAAAATTGAGAATTTTAGTTACAGTTTAATGATTTTAGAACTTGACGATGGAGAAATATCATTAATGGATAGTTTTTATTTTAATAATAAAAACATAGAAAATATAGATTCAGGTGTTTCACAGGGTACACATAGATTTGTTAAAATCTGGAAACAAAATGGTGAAGTGTTTGAGTTTAATGGATAAAATATTTGATTAAACTTATGATAACAGAAAAACAAAAATTATTTCTTAGACTCAAAATAGTAGAAGGTAAAAAATATGACGAAATTCAAGAGATTCTTGACAAGTCTAGAAAAACATTAGGCTTTTGGTGGAAAGATTTGAAAGCTGAGAGTAATGCTTTGAGAATAGTCGTTGATAAATGGAAAAAAAAGTGTCCTGAAATTGATTTTGATAAATTTGAAAACTGGTTTGAAAATACAATACGAGAGTGTCATTATTGTAAAGTAACTGAGAGTAAAACAAACCAGTTATGGGTTAAGTATCCTGACTTAACAAAAAGAAAACGTGGTAGGACATTAGAGATTGAAAGATTAGAACCGAATAAACATTATTCTGAAACTGAGAATTTAGTATTTGCTTGTTACTGGTGCAACAATGCAAAGACAGACACTTTTAGCGAGAAAGAATTTATGAAAGTAGGAAAAGTTATTAATGAAATCTGGACAAATAGACTTAAATAAATCAAATAATATGGGATACTATATAGGAATAAACACGGGAGATCTGGAAGATACCGTTGAGGATTATATTATTAAAAATAGTTTGGATGGAGACCCTGATGATTTATGGTCTCAAAATGGCTGGGGGTTCTTTGAAGAACTAAGTACAATTACTTATGATAATGAAGCTCTTTTTAGTGATCTAGAACTTGATGGGATAACAACTATTATACCCTCTACAAACCCAAATTTTAGTAAATTCATTGATATCTGCTGTGAGTATGGAGCTGTTTTTTTTAATGAAAAACACCAAGAAATAGCACAAGACCAATGGAGAAAACATGTTGTAGATTCAATAGCATGTACTATTAGCATAGCCGAGTGTGAACCAGAAGGCTAATTGATAGTTCTAGAAAAATAATGTTTTTTTAAAGATTATAAACCATGAAAATAAAAGAGATAGCTAATAACATAGAATTACATAAAACAGAAGATGGGCTAGCATTAATGGCTAATAATAAAGTGCTACTTCAAGGATTTACAGATATTGGAACCCTTGCCAATGGACTGGTCCCAATAATTTATTATAAGCAACAGCAATTTAAATATTTGGATACAGACACTCTTGAAATATTTGATATTAGCAATGTAAATTGGATTTCTGGGTTTCACTATGTAGGAAGTAACTTGACTTACCTGGGGCATAACTACAGAACAGATCCACTAAATAAACTTTCTATCTCCTATAAGTATTCTAATGTAGAGGGTATGAAACCCGTTTTCGAAAATCTAGATGGGTGTGAAATGATGCTAAAACCCGAGAGAAAATTCAATGAAGATTTGCAGAAAATGCTAGAGACAGGTGTAAATAAAATGCAATGCACACTAACACCTGAATTAGCGCAGAAGTTGTTTAATGAAATAAAATATTACCGAATTGTAGGTAAAGGGTTTTTAGCAAAGGGACCAGCTATTGGAGCGCTACCTATAAAGTTGGAGGACGGCAGTAATTACAATTCTAGTTTTTTTACGCTTTCTCAAAAAGATGAAACTTATGGTGTAATTGATGTTAGGACGAACAAACTAATTACTGAAATAATTCATAAAGTAATTGATGTTTGTCCTAATCTTATTAGAGCTGACTCAGATACATTTTTAAAGTATTAATCATTTAAATTATAATAATTATGGATATAGGAAATATTATGAAAACGCTCGATGAGAAGTTTATAACTAATTTGGAAGCTATAGTGACCAGCTACAGAGACAATGAGGTAGAAACTGAGTTTAGCTATGACATTGAGGAATGCGAAACTTTCGGTGAATTTTTTGATCTCATGATTGAATCCGAAATATGTGAAATATATGATTTGCCGTATTTAACACATTGTGTATTAACTGACCCGTCAAGTGTATGCAGTTATTATCCTAAACTTAATCCTTAAATGACCTCAATACACTTTTTAAAGTACTAATCATTTTAAACTCAATATATTCTATGGATATCTCAGATTTAATAAAAAAACACTCCTTAAGTGCTATAGACAGTGTTAAAAGAATCAATCCAAGCGCCTATTGGGATGATGTGAAGCTAGAAGATGTCTTAACCTACACTGAACTTGATTGGCTAAAAAATAATTTCACAAATTTTAGTTTAAAAAATTACACCTCTCTCCTTGATTTAGACCTAACGGGTGTTCCTTGTGATGTTATGTGCGATGATTTTTTTGAATCTAAATCACTTCAAAATATTTCAAAATTAGGAGGAAAACTCAAGTTAAATAAATCGTTTTGTTCATTGATTAATTTAAAAAAATTAAAGCTTGGAGCTGTACATATTACAAGCCTTCCAAAAGATTTTGGTAAATTAGGACACCTAGAAGAATTACTTTTAAACGACACCAGTATTAAAAAATTACCCGCATCTTTTTCTAATCTTACTTCTTTAAAAAAACTTACTGTTTATAATAAATTAATCAATATTGATGTTGATTTTCCGGCCTCTTTGCAAGAAATTGATTTTAGGGGCAATAAGCTATCAGAACTACCAAAGAGCCTTTTCTCGCTCCCTAAATTAGAGCATTTAGATATTTCAGATAACCCATTTACTGAATTGCCGTTTGTTAAAAATAATGCATTAAAAACCTTAAAAATTGCACGAACTCCTTTTGGGATATTTAAATCGAATATTTTAAAAACCAAACAATTTTATGCAAACTGTGAAGTTGAGGAAGCTGTGAAATATGCTGACGATAAAACCATTTATTTGTCAGCAACCAAAAAATATTACAGTAGCTCACATCCAAGTGGTCATCATTCATCTCATTAAAAAAAAATGAATTTAAAATTATAGTATTAGTATTAAAAACGAATACTTTAAACTTCTTCTTTTTCAGAAATTATAAAACGGAAAAAAAATCCTAGAATGGGTAATACTATACCTATTGTTAATAGTAAATATCCAATTAGTGATGATATGGATACCTCTAGGCCATCATTATTTAAAGGGTCAACACCATCCCATATTAATGCTCCAAGTATAATAAAAACGAGTATTAGGGGTGAGGTAAACAGACCAAAAAACCACTCTTTGCTCTTGGTGTCTTCATCTATGATGGTGGAATCATCATTAAATGTTTCATATATTTCAAATCTATTAAAGAGATAAACAAGACATTTACTACTTAAACTAACAATTAGTATAATCCATACTTGAGCAATAATAGGTTCGCTAAAGTCAATAATCCAAAAAGCAATTAAAAAGAATGCCCAACCCATAAAGTGTTTTTTCCAAGAGATATTCCCTAATCTATAAATACCTGCCATACCAGCTATGAAAATGAATAGTATAACCAAAACAATGGCCACTTTCATAATTGCATTCATTAGTCCTTTTATTAGCCTTTCCATTTGAAGAATTAGTTTTAAATTTAAATTTAAATTTTTAATCAGATAATTTTTCCCATTCATTCCATAGCTTACCCAAAGAATCCCTGAATGGTTCTACCTTAACTTGATTGTCTTCAAGTTCATCTAACAAACCTTCTATAGTATCTAATCTAGATTCTATTGCCGCAATTAAATCTTGTTTACTCATAATGTTATATATTTATATCAAAGTAATAAAAATTTAGTAATTAATTACTAAAAAAAAAATAGTATACATGAATAACTACACAATAGAACTTTACGGCTGGACACTTGATGCCAAGGCAAAATCTATAAATTTAGAGCAAGTTGAACAAATTAATACCCTTAAAAACGACGCTGGAGCTGAAGAGTTATCACAAATCAAATTTGATATTGAGGATACAATAGTTCCAGATGATACTTGGGATATTTTGCACGTATCAAAACCCTTTTGGTATTTAGATAAAACAATCTTTGTAGTGAAGGATAGCCAGAACATAGAAGTTAATAGGTTTGAATTGTCAAGTGTTATCCATCATGAAGAATTTGGCACCTCAGAAACAGGCGTAGATTATGTAATAATTCCTGGGGTGGAGTTTGATCATATCTTATTTGCAGTAGATGAGTTAAAAGGAGGTATTTGTTCCTACCAAATCGAATCAAACCAGATTCCTCAAGTGTCTGATTTTTCAGTCTTAGATGGTTCTATTGAAGGTCCAGACTCAGAATGGGAATTTATTGATTCTTTATTTTTTAAGGGCAACAAGCTAGAGATTACCAGTTATTTAGATAGTGACTGTAAATCATCAGAAATAGTTATTTATTCAAATTAGTACCCTATCATTTTTCAACTTTAAAAAAACGCAAGGGTAGGAGCGTTGTTACTCGTAAATCACATAAATGAAAATAGCATATTTACATGGCCTAGAGTCTTCTATTGATATATTTAGTGTAAAGATACGTTGGTTAAAAGAGAATTTTGACCAAATATATACTCCAACAATTAAGTACCACAACAAGGAGGCTTTTTCTAGTATTACAGCTCACATTAAAAAACAAAATCCAGACTACATCGTTGGCTCTTCAATGGGTGGGTATTTTGCATATCTTATTGGAGCTACCTTAGGTATTCCAACTATATTATTTAACCCAGCTGTCATTGGAAGATCCTTTGATCCTTTTGTTGATGACAGTAATTTAAAAGAGACTAGCCATAATGTGTTTCTAGGAAAAACCGATGAAGTAATTGATGGGGCACTTGTACAATCTTATTTTAGTCGTTTAGGTCTAGGGGAGTTTACTTATACAGCCTATAATGGTGGTCACCGGGTTTCAGCTGAAGTTTTTATTGATGCTATTAAAAATGTGGCAGGTGTTTTAAATTAAAGCATACAGTAGCTTTATTAAAATAATAACAGTGTTTGAGTGTTATTTATGACAGATACGTTATATCTCATTGCGTTTGCTTTTTTTAGGAGGGTTACATAATCAAAGTCCTCATTCATATTTACAATAAATAAGCGCTCTAGCTTCCCTTTTGTTAGACTTGGTACATCACTGGCATTTAATTCGCCAAACTCCATTAAATAGGTCTTATTTTCATTACTAGCCTCTAGTGTGTACAAAAGATTGGAGTCTATATTTTCATGTGGAGTTATTGAAACCGTTTCTATGTAAATTTTATGATCACATAGTATATTTACAAAGTTAGACACTAGCCATTGTTTTAGCTTATTTTGAGTAAAGTGTAGTAAATCAATATCATCAACTAAAATTTGATTTTTCATTGCTAGTGAAATGTCCATAATACGGTTTTTATAAATTAAATTCTACTCCTACTAAAAGTTCTGAGTCTGTCTTTTTAATATCAATATAAGGGGTTGTATGATGCCTTATTTGGGTGGTTACATATAGGGATATTGTATCAAATTCATAATACCACCGTGGTTCAACAAAAAGACGCGTGTCTTCAAAATTTTCAAAATTAATTTGGTAGTAAATACTGGTATTAATAAAAGATTTTTTTGATAATTTAACCTTAAAGAAAGAACTTAAACTAAGCCTATAGTTTGAGACGTTTACCTGTTCAGTGGTATTTTTTAAATACAACTCATCTTCGTAAAAAGCCCCTAAAGAAAAATCAAAATAATTATCCTCTTTTTTATAGATGTTATGACGATATCCACCCCCAATTAAGTGTCTGTAATTTAAACTCAAGGCCTTCGATTTTTGACTTTGCAAAAATGTAAACACAGAGTTGTTTCCTAGCGTGTAATTGTATCTTAACTGGGCTGTATAATCAGAGGCTAATACTTCATTGTTCTCTGAAATATATTCATAATTAAAAACCAATCTAATCAAGTTTTTATCAAATTTCTTACCAACTTGACTAGTGATATTAAATTGGTATAATTCTAGGTTTCCAAGTTTAAAATCTCCATTTAAACCAAATCCTACAGTTAGTGTAGAATCCACAGATTTCATTAAGTTTTCTGTATTAACAATGGTTTGACTTTGCAAATTACAGGTAAACAAAAGTACAATGGCAATGCTTAGGTGTTTAGTGTACTTACTCAATAGCGCTTTATAATTTTTCATCGTTTAATTTTAGTATGTTTTTTCCAATTTTAATTCTCTTATCAATTTCAGTGGTTCGGTAGATGCTAATTTCATCTTTCTGCATTGTTTCTATTGATTTTATTAATAGTATACATGCTTTTTCTTTATCAAACTCACTTAGTATAATTCCTAGGTTTATTTCCAGAACAGATTTTTGATATATTTCTTTATTAGAACCTTCTTTAAAAAATTGTAAAGCTTGCTTCATAAAATCTGCAGATTTTTGAAATTCGTTATTCATGGCATAAGCCCTTCCCAAGTTATACAGAGAAATACCGTAAGATTTATTTTTTTCAAAATTCTCCCTAAATTCTAGAGACTTGTGTGCGCAAATAATAGCATTTTCAGAATCGTTTAAATGATTTCTATATATATGAGAAAGGTTTCCATAAGCTGTAGCTAAAGCCTTTTTGATACTGTTTGTTTGCTCTAATTTAACAAGTGAGTCTATACCCATCAGTCTGTACTTAACAGATAATTCTCCTTCCTTCAAATTTTCATATACTTTGCCTAAGTCTATACACGCATAGGCATAATCTATATTTTTTATTCCAATAGATTCTTTGACTAACGTTAAATAATCTAAACTAACCTTCTTAAGATCTTCATATTTTTTTGTGTATCCTAACAGCTCTTTTTTAGCATCCATAAAATGAATTAGAGACGTACTTAAAATTCCAAAATCAATTATTTTTTTCAAATAATTTTCACATTTTAAAAATTTATCTTTGGCTTCATCAGGGTGTTTTGTAATGTATGTACTACCAGTCCATCCTCTCAAGAAATTTATTACAAAGTCCACCCATAATTTGTTAACACCATCACTTGTTACTATAAGATGGTTGTATTCCCTAAACTCTATAATTGCCTTCTCATCATTTTCTAACCATCTTGATAGAAACCTTAATCTAAACTCTAAAATTTCACACTTAATAGAGGAATTTTTTATGTCCTTAATTTTTTCTGTTAATTTGAATGATCTTTCATCAATTTCTTCTTTTTTAATAGAATCGTCTAACACCATGAATTTCAATTCCTGTAATTCAATTAGTTGATTGTGTTCATCTGTTTTTGTTTCAACATTTGTATAAAAATCTTTTAATTCTTCAATTGATTCTTGAGCCGTATTAAAATTATATAGCATGTATTGAATCGCAAATTTAAATTGAAGATTTCCTTTAAATTCATTAAATATTTTTTGTTTTATGTATTTTAATTCCGAGAGACCTACAAACTCTTTCGATCTTATAGAATGTTCATTATTCAAAATAAATAAAATAAACAGCTTTAAATCCAATTCAATAGAGTTTGAATGTGCTTTAACAGTACCTACCTCATTCCTAATTTCTTTTAATTTTTGGATACTTTTAAACGAAGAGTTATTTATTTCAATAAGGTAGGATATGAGTTTAGTAACATGATCTAATTTCTTTGTACTTATTAAAAAAGCATTGAAACCTAATAGCTTATCCTCTTCTTCTTGCTTAATTAACCTAACCACTACCTCTAAAATTAATTTTTCAGCAATTTTTAAATAGGTATCATTTATAAGTAAGGATGATAGTCTTCTAATGATAGATAAAATCTCCTCAACGCTATAGTTGTGTGGGTTTTCTATAATAGTATTTTGTAAATGAAGGTATCGTTTATTATACTCTTTTATGATTTGCTTGTCACCACTATTATCATCTTTATTAAAATAGGATTTTATAGAACTAATGATTCGTTTATCTTTAAATTCATAAATATTATCTTCTTCTGAGATATCAATTAACAGGTTGTCCTCAACTACCTTTTCCAAAAACCCTAAAACATCTAGTAGCTCATATCCCCAAACCTGTGTTAATATATCTGCGTTAAATTTATTTCCAATTGTTGAGGCACTTTCTAAAAGGCGTTGCCACTTTTGATCGTACTGATCAATGATTGTATGATAGAAGCTATCTACTTCCATATCATTTGGTAAACTATCACTATCTATATTGGCTGTCAGTAGATATCCGCTTGGACTATATTTTAAAATACCATCATTAATCCATTTTTCAAGAGTTTTAAAAATGTAAAGGGGGGTAATTTGCCCTAACATATTTTTTTCTTTTATTGAATTATTTAAAAGTGAATTAATTTCAGCTAGAGAGTTGTTTTGTATCTTGAACTTATTGTTTTGTTTGCTCAAATGCTTTACAAAGTCTACGGTGTTAAAGTTATTGAAAGTTAAAAGTTCTTCCACTTTAAATTTAAAAGAAGAGTTTTTGTTTAGGTCATTTGTTTTTGTCATTAATTCACTTAAAGAGGGTCCTCGATAATCAAATAAGCTCTCTTCTCTAATTGATAAGATTATACAAGTGTTTCCTCTGAGAAATTTATTTCTGTTTACCATTTCAATAAACTTCATTAGAAAAACATAACTTTCTGGATCTATCCAATGGAGATCCTCCATAACAAAAATTGTTTTATTTTTTCTACTTTCTAATTTGTCTATTATTTCAATACACATTTCTGAAATTGATCGTTCTGTATTTCTTTCATAATCTCCAATAAATGAGGCATCAATATCCATAATAGCAGCTCCAATATTTACTGCCTTACCCATTGATTTTTCCATTTTTTCACCACGATTAGTGAACTCCTCAATTTTAAGTAATTCCTTGAATCCTTCCAGAAAAGGCTCGTAAGAAATAGCGTTTTCTCCTTGTAGTTCATCACAGTCACCATAATACCAATCCCACCCACTGCGTTCAAATAACTCTTTTGCTTCCAGCAAGCCTCTGGTTTTGCCTATTCCACCAGGTCCTGATACAATCATTATATTTAATTCGGTATCAGACATAGAATTTACAATTTTATTGAAAATAGCGTCTTTTGGATTTAATAACTCCTCAATGTATGGGACGTTACTAAGTAGTGTTGTGTTACTAGATTGATTTAGGTTGTATTGATACGTTTTGTTTAAATAATAACCGATGAGGTAGTGCACAATTGAGAGCGGAAGAATAACAACAATACTTAATCCTAAGTTTGCTATTGTAAGACCAGTTAGTATTATTGAGTTAAATAATAACAGGGCTACAATTCCTAGTATAAGCCCATAAACACCTTGTTTTTTTAAAGCACTATTGTTGGTAACCGAAGAAAATTGAAAATAGGATCTAGCTAATAAATCTCCAATTAATAAAGTAATTCCGATCAATAGAAAATGTTCGGTTATTGGATAGGTGTCAAACTGAATGATATAAAAAACAAATAATGGAAAGTACGTAGCATATAATGATGTATTTGCAAAATAACGGTATCCTTTTACAGTATGGAAACCGTCTAAATCCATTCTATTTACAAAGTAAAGGTTAATTACAGTTGGAATAATACTCATCCCTATGGTGATTGAGAACAACCAGAATTTTGCAGAAAATTCTTCAAAATGTTCTTCTGCACTGGGCATCAAATAGGAAATAGAATAAATCAAAATAAATGAAAAGAGTAAGGGAACAATAAAACTTATTGCTACAAATTTTATTTTATCAATAAATAAATTCAATAAATCCTTAAAAATGTTTTCACTGCTATTAAATATTCTTTTCAATTTTTGATTTAAAAAAGAGATGAAAGCTATTAATAAAATAGATTTAATAAGCAGTAATAGAATATAAATAATACTAAAAGAACGTTTGTCTATATTAAATCCTCTGGTAAATATGGGTTCAGTAAACCCTTGTTGAGTATGGTATGTATAAAATTCTGATTGGACTAACCATATAGAGTTATCAATAACATCTAGATCATTTACATTAAAAATTCCTAGTCTATCTAGACTTAACTTTTCACACAGTAATGATACAGCTTCTGCATCAACATTACCATTAATTAGGCTTGTAGCGGTATTTTTTCCTAAAATCTCTTCTAATTCATGTTTGGGTATTATGTAGTGATTGGTTTTTTTTAGAAGTATTTGGTTTACAATTTCAAACATTTCATCATCACACGCATTTCTTACTACAATGGATGAAATATTAGTGCCTGAAATGGGGCCATTTTGAACCTTTGGGTATTTGGAGCTTAAAAGTTTTTCTAGGCTGGCGTCGTAAGCATATTCTATTGGGTCATCAGCAAAACCCATGTAATCTGGAAAGCCATTAAAAAAAGGAAATAATTCTATTTTATGATTTATGTTTTGTTCACAGGTTGCTAATGTTAAATTAATTTTATTCTTAAAATCAAGTGCAAATTGATTTGCGGGATCAATTGATAAAATAGAATCACAGTAAGACTTATTTAAATTTAAGTAGAATTTGCTATTATCAATTTGTCTAGTTATATAATCTAAAGATGAAACATGATTTTTGAGTCTTTTAATTTTTAAGGAATCAGTGGTTGGGTTTGCCCATAACAAGTTTGATAACAATAAAAATATTAATAGAATTACGCTTTTTGAGTATTTCATTTAAAGATTGTAAAGGTTATTGACTGATAATCTATATATTAACACCTCAATTTATTGAATATTTTAATACATTGCAAAATACAGTATAAATATTTATTACATATGAAAATTATTTACATTGATCTTGATGGCGTTGTTGCCGATTTTGAAAAAGGCAAAAAAAACCACCCATTATCTAACATTACTCCTTACATAGGTAGACCAGATAAATTACCAGGAGTTTATCAAGATCTAGAACCTATTGCAGATGCTATAGCATCTGTAAATATACTTTTAAACCACAAAGACTTTGATGTATACTTCTTGTCTACAGCCCCTTGGGATAATCCAGAGGCATGGATGCATAAACGATTGTGGATTGCTAAACACTTTAACGAAAAATTAGTTAGAAAAAGATTGATTTTATCTCATCACAAACACCTTTTGATTGGAGATTACTTAATTGATGACAGGAGGTTTAACGGAGCTTCTGAGTTTAAAGGGGAGTGGTTGCATTTTGGATCAGAAAATTTCAGAAATTGGAGTGCGGTACTAAACTATTTACAGATAAAAATATGATTGATATTAAATATTTTACTCTAAGTAGTTTATAGATATTAGTTTTTACCAGCAGCTTTCTATTTTATATTAAAACCATTCCCGAACATTAATTTATGACCTTAGAAGAAATTAGATTAACAGCGCTTTATAAAAATAATGCCAGTTTTTATGATATGATAATTGACCGCTATAAGGGTATATCAAATCATGAGAATGGTTTTGTTATATATTTTTATGAGCAGCAGCAAATAGACTACAACTCACATGAAGAATTTAATTTTTACAATCATAAATTAGCACGTATTGATAAATCGGTTAAAGATATTATTTCTATAAATATTGAAAATAAACTTACTACAGGTATAAAAGATTTGACAGATTTAACCAGCACATTATTAGCTAACTCAGAGCTAAAAGCCTTTGATATAAATTCCTACAGATCTGAAGTGTCTCGCATACAAAAGGTAATGTGTGATGATAATTTGTACCATGTTCTTAATGGATTACAAATGGAAATAAGTGATTTGAATCGAAATTTACCAAAAACATCAAAACCTATAATTACCCACAAGTTTTTTATTTCAGGCAGCTCAGAATCATCTTCAAATAATTTTTTCACTCTAGATATACCCTCAGAACTTAAAAGAGCGCCAATAATGAACGGCTTTATTTTTCCTTTAGAAATCCACAAAGAACAGTGCGTGATATGGACTGGCAGTAAACCTGGTCCCAAAATGGGAGGTGGTGCTCGCCAACTATGGAAACTTAGTGATGATAAATGGGAATGTGTAACATCTAATAGCACATGGATATCTTAATTTGTAGATTTTAATATTTTTTGGATTAAAGTAAGAAGTATTTATAAGCGCGTTACAATTTTAAGTGCTTGGAGCAGAGGGGAGTGAAGTCGAACTATTTTATTTCTGATTTAGCTATTTTTAGAAAAAATTATTCCCAAGGATAAAAAATTATTCTTGGGAATAAAAAGTGGAGCAGAGGGGAGTGAAATCGAACTATTTTTGGAAACATTTGGAATTATTTTGAAATCAACGTTTTGCGTGTAGGCGATGTTGCCTTGTGTTGCGCCTGTGGCAAGGCAATATTTGCTACACACTATTATTGCCATCTTTTAAGTGTTTTTCGATTATTTCTTGTAAGCCATTATAATAGATATTGTGACTAAAGTCTATTGTCCAAATGTCATTATTTTTTACGAATTTAAATAACACAATAGCGCCATGTGCATTGAATACCGCCATCGCGCCAGCGTTTGTTTCGAAAATAGAGCAATTGGGTGTACGATTTATCCTCAAAAATAATTTATTGTTTTTGAGGATATATTTTATTTATGATAAAATATTTAAATTGATGGTAGATTATTAGAGCCCATCATCAGCACTATATATTTTTCATTATCATAAAATAGGGCACTAGATACTTTTCCGTTTTTCTTTGTAAGCTCTTTGAACTTTAGATTTTCTATGTTGATGTTTGCTATCTCTGTCTGGTACATCAACCATTTACTATTTTTTATAGTATTGAGAGTAATTGAAGTTTTTGAACCGCAAGCAGCAACGATCAAAACAGGTTTATTTACCAGGAAATTTCTTAAAACTTCTTGATAACGAGATAAAATCCATGACTTCCCTATAATATTTAAGGCTTTGCTTTTTTTCAAATTTGGGCTATGAAAAGGTATGGTTTCAATATTAACAATACTGTTGTAACCTAAATGGTCTGCCCATGTAATACTTTTTATTAATCTTCTATGCGCATTGGCACCACCATCTTTTTTAAATTGCTCAGAAGTGTATATGTCACCTAAAATGTTAGCAAATGCTTTGTAATTGCTCATTTCAAAATTCTCATGTTTTTGAAAATCCATCCCCGCTCCGGGGTTTGTTAACAGCATAAAAAGTGGATTAGATCCATTTTTTAAAACAAAATAAGGTTCTGGAGAATAATCAACCTCAAATAATTCTTTTAATTCATCCTCAAATTGAAGTGTTTTGTCAAACCATTTTTGATGTAGTAAATCACAAAAAGGATAATAATCGTGCGTAGTATTTAATGTGCTCATAATGTTATTTTTATCAATTTATTTTTTTATTTTTCTTTTACCATTTTCGTCTTTTTCTGTTACAATTCCATCTCTTTCAAATTGATTAAAAATTCTTTCGGCTCTATTTTTACCAATTAGTAACACATCGCAAAGTATCTCAGGTAAAGCAGCACCTTCACTAAGAATTATTTCTTTTGCTTCTTGATATTTATCATCGTACTCTATAGTTTCACCATCATCAACAGCAATTCTATTTTTACGCATATGCGATACAAGGTCGCTAAACTCAACACCTGGCATCAAAATACTGGTGGTATAACGCAAGGCTACGTATTCGTGGTAATGTAACTCACCACCTAGAGCCGTTATATTAACTAGAATATTCCAAAATTGGCGCACTTCTTCCTCATCAAATGTTTGGGCCAAATGAGCGGAACAGGTTTCGAGGATTTTGCCATGTAGGCCTACTTGTTGATAAACTTGCATTTGATCGTCAATTTCATCCCATACCTCACGAAGCGGAATATCTTGCTCAGCATAATACTCCATCGCATCACGCATGTGCGCCATTTCAGCGTCAGTCACTTTTTTATCAGCCAGCATCATGTGACGAATCAAAGCAGCCATTGCAGATGCGGTTCCCCAACCATCTGGTAAGTCATTTGCTTTTTTGGGCGCTGCCGCCTCTTTTTCTAATGCATCAGCACTAATTTGCTCTCCCCACCATTGTCCTCGCATCGCACCAGATGTCTTTCCTTTTTTCCATTTTCCGTTAAGTCGACCCTCTTTAACAGTAAATTTAACAAGTCCTTCCATTCCTTTATTCTTCCATTCTCCCTCAAAAACACCCTCTTTAAATGTACCTGATAAGGTTCCGTTTTCTTGATAGTTACCGCTAGTAGTACCATTATCATCAATTACTAATTCTAGTGTTCCAAAATTTCCCTTAAATCTGTAGTCCATAGTTTTATTTTATTTTAGTATTCTTACTCAACTAATTTTTTTTAATATATTTCAGATGAAATTACTAATTTTATTTTTAATTCGGTAGTCAAATAGTTTTTCTACCGAGTTTACCTTTTGTTTTTATGCAAATAAATTATACCATATAGGTTGATTAACCACATCATTTATCTAGTGAAGACAAAGATTGAAATGGTTTCTTGCTTTGTTCGAGATTAGTAATATTTGGTAAAAAAATCAAACAATTCTAAAATATACCTTTTTATATTTTAGAACATATATTAATAACTAAAATTAAATCAAAGCTGTTCTTAGTGTTTATAATCTATAATCAGCTCAATAAAGCAATTAGAAATGAGTATTAAAATGATAATCACGGATATCTATGAATTAGATGATAAAGGAGCTGCGGATAAAGTAGAACGCATTGAAGGCTTTTATAATGGCCAGTCGTTTGAATTGGATAGAGTATATTCTGACTATAATGATGATGATGAAACTTATGGACTTATCGAAGTAGAATGGTACATAGGCGATGATTCAATTTCAGAAGAAGAACAAACAATAATTATCGAACGATTCTGGGACATGGATTATGAGGAAGCTGCTAAAGAAAAGGAGCCTATAAAAATGATCATCCATAGTGAAACGTATTTAGGAAATGAAAATGCTCATGGGGCGCCAGAGGTTCGACAAATTATAGGTACTTACATGGAAAGTGATTTCATCCTAAACCAAATTTACGATGGGCAATATAAGGATGAATATGGTGATACCTACTACGAGTCCTATCGCTTCGAAATGGAAGAATATCCATTCGATAAAGAAGGAAATTCAGTTGGTGCTGAAATTATTGTTGACCGATTTAATGACGGTGAATATGAATGGGGTTCCCAACCCATTCAGCCCCAAGAATTGAAGTTTAACGGAAATTTTGGCACCTTGCTTTTATCGATACAGAGCGACGGATCCGCTTCAGGGCAATACCAAGATGGAGCTGTCCTTAAAGGAAATTATAAAGACGGTGTTTTTGAAGGAGAATGGAAGAACAAAGGAATGGAAGGACTTGTTAAATTTACTATAGCTGGTAATAATTTGACTGGTAACTGGAAAAAAGGACTTAAACCTGGTGCCATGAAAGGAAAATGGAATGGAGAATTAGTGAAGAGGGGTAGTAGTGAATTAGAGACTAAAAAAAATGCAGTTGCGAAAACGTCAAGTAAAGACGACTTAACACCAAAAATTATAGAGACGTTAATCTCAGACCTCAATCAATACCAATTCTACCATATTGGACCAATGCTCAATCATCTGATTGATGATGTGGGGCCAGAATATGTAGGAAAAGCAATCGCCCAAATGATTGAGGGTGAAACCCACTATAACCTACAAACAGGAATCAAACATCTCTATGATAAATGGGGAAATGATGATGATTACTTTGCAGAGCACCCTAACCTGACTGACCACTTCATAGAAACCTATATTGAAACCTATAATGATCGAATACCTAATCTAAGAAAACATATCGCAACAAAAGCCAAACAAAATTTTGGAGAGTTAGGAGCTGTATGGTCTATGAAAAATGGATACAGTGGCTATCTTGTAAAAGACACTGAAGATTGGATTCAACTAAAAGGCCCAGTTGGACTTGCCATTCGCCTCTGTGGATGTGAATCCTTTAATCAGGTAGTAGAAACAGAAGCTACAAAAGAATTTGGTCAGCATTTTTCTAATATTTTCTATTTTACTCTCAAAGAGATTGAAGAATTACCAGCTCAATATCGAGAAAATCTAAAAGCAATGTTACTCACAACCATTGATTCAATATATCACGTCGAAGAATGGAATCTGGGTAAAGCTGATGGAATTCTAACTCAAGCTATTGGAGCTTTACTGAGATATGAATTTGGTTTAGATTTCAACGAATATATTACAGAAAATCAAGTTCCCGTATGCTATGATGGTGATGATTTGGCCTTATTTGGTGTTTCTGGAGTCAGTGATGTTGAATATCCTGTTGATTATAGCCAAATGGAAGCTGATCTATTGGCCTTAGTCTTGTAAATTACATAATACTTTAAAGCAAAGCTGAAAAAACTAAAATATGACATTTTAAGACTTTAATAAAAGATTAGAAGCCGCCAAGACTGAAGAAACTGTTAAGGCAATCTATGCGAAATACTTCATGCATGTATAATTTTATTTAATATTAGATTTTAAAGATATAGTATCGCTTACCGAATTTTCAATTAATTTAATGAAAAAATATTCCCAAGAATAAAAAATTATTCTTGGGAATAAAAAGTGGTGTCCGTGAGAATCGAACTCTAATTACTATGATTTATAGTCGTTATTTATAAATTCAAATTGTTTTAATCCTTTAACGAGTTGGTTAGATAAATTTTCTGAGCGCGCTACTACAAGAGTAATCAGAAATGGTTGCTCTTTTTTTATGCAGTACACTCAAGTTTACAATGGGTATAGTAGTGTGTTGGTTGTTAAACAGTTTAAAATATAGATGTAAGAACTTACAAATACTCTTTGCTGATTTTGTTAATACATCAACACAAGATTGATTCATTTGAAAATGAACGAAAATGAACGAAAATTGCCTAAAAATGAAAGAAATACCCATTTTTTTAAACAAATTCATTAAAAATGACTCAAAAACCTCTAAAAATGGGTAAATTTAAAAATTCTAATAATTACCGCCTAATAATAAAATCATCAAGATTTGGATGAACATCCAAAATCTGTACGCTGCTTAGCAGAATAATTAAATGATATCTATATCAAAGCATTAAAAAAAAGTACCCAAACATACCAGTCTTTGCCCGAGTTGACTGCCGCTCTCACTGAAAATCAACAGAACACCTATCACCAAATAATTCGTTCGGTAGCTATACCAGAAGCTGCTTTTGAAGACTTTTGTTCCTGGTCTGAAGATTGTTATACCCGAAATTGCATTTTTGAAAATGAAAAATTTGAACTTATCTTGCTTTGCTGGGAGAAGGATCAAATAACTCCCATTCATGATCACGGCGGAGAGGAGTGCTGGGTAAAAGTAATTAACGGGACTTTAAAAGAAACCCTTTATAAGCAAGAA